>ENA-OPEE01000522-OPEE01000522.1-human-gut-metagenome-genome-assembly--contig:-NODE-522-length-31993-cov-4.610088_pt1 | contig 31993 bp, 29 predicted proteins | sample MGYA00241263_ERZ501506 | MGnify/ENA primary metagenome ERZ501506 (study PRJEB25962, sample SAMEA2042626) | human gut metagenome | biome: human gut; feature: human-associated habitat; material: faeces...
GTAGCAGCTAAAAGCCACTACGCTTTCAAATCTAACTTTTGGGGGTCACCACAATATGGCAGGGTGCAGTTTTTTGATAAGGTTTTTTATAAAAAGTTGGGGTAATTTGTGGTTTAGCACATAATTTAAGTTGAATTTTATAATTTCTTCGGGAAGAATTTTGTTACCTCTAATCTGCAAAACTTTACTCGAAATCTTAAATAAGAGTTTTTTATATTTAACAAAAACAGAACTGTTTTAAGACAATATTTTTATTTGACAAGGAAAAAGCAGAGTGATATACTAAGGTTAGAATAAACTAATTTACAAGGGGTTGTTATTATGGAATCTATTATTTCTACAATTATTGTTTGTGCGGTTATCGCTGTTATATGTGTAATCGGTGTTTTAAAATACATCAAAAACCTTAAAAGCGGTTGCTGCGGTACAGGCGGCGACAGCATAAAAAAAGTTAAGCCGCAGGACAGTAATGTGAATAATTACAGCTTTGAATACAAAATAAAAATCGACGGTATGACTTGCAAAAACTGCGCAATGCGAGTGGAAAATGCTTTTAACTCAAAAGAAAATTATCTTGCAAAGGTAAAACTTTCGGAAAATTCCGCTTATGTGAGAACAAAGCAGGAAATTGCCGAAAAAGAATTGAGAGATATTGTAATAAACGCAGGATATATTCCTATGAAGACAGAGAAAATCTAAAACAGTCTGCTGCGTCGGCAAAATGCATACACAGCAGATAATTTTAACGACTTAGGTTAGTTAAAACTAACTAAATGAATTTTTAAAATAACTTTTATTTATTTTTTACTTGACAATATTTGCTTTGTATGTTAAATTCTTATTATTGAACATATGAACAAATAAACATATATTCATATAAATAGCAGGAGGTAGTTTATGTTTCTTGAAATTAAGAGTATAGAAAAGTATTACGGTACAGGGGAAAATCGTACAAAGGTATTAAAAGGTATTACCACCGGAGTTGAGAAAGGCAAGATCTGCGTTTTGCTCGGCCCGTCAGGTTCGGGTAAGTCAACCTTGCTCAACATTATCGGCGGAATAGAAAAAGCCGATGGCGGGGAAGACAACGCTCCTCCGTATGATTGCGGGAGTGCTGGAAGCCGATGGCGGCAGCATTGCCATTGACGGCAGTAAAATCGAAGATATGAACGAAAAGCAGCTTTCGCTTTACAGAAGAAATCATCTCGGTTATATATTTCAGTTCTATAATTTAATTCCGAATCTTACTGTAAAAGAAAATATAGAGGTAGGAGCATTTTTAAGCAAAAATCCTCTTGATACAGATGAACTTTTGCATACTCTCGGCTTATGGGAACACAAGGATAAAGTTCCGAGTCAGCTTTCGGGCGGTCAGCAGCAGAGAACATCAATAGGCAGAGCAATTGTAAAGAATCCCGATATTTTACTCTGTGATGAGCCGACAGGTGCGCTTGATTATAAAACTTCAAAGGATATTTTAAAACTTATCGAAACCATTAATCAAAAGTACGGAAACACCGTAATTATCGTAACTCATAACGACGCTATCAAATTGATGGCAGATAAGGTTATCAAACTCAGAGACGGAAATATTCGTAAAGAATATGAAAATACCGAAAAAGTTAATGCCGAAGAGCTTGATTGGTAAGGAGATGAATTTATGAAGAATCCGCTTAATAAGCGACTGCCACGAGAACTTAAGGGAGATATCGGAAAGTATATTGTTATTTTTATATTCTTAGTGGCTACAATCGGAGTTGTATCAGGATTTTTGGTTGCCGGTACAAGTATGGAAACCGCTTTTGACGAAAGTTTTGATAAAAATAATATAGAGGACGGTAATTTTGTTCTTGAAAGCAAGATGACCGATGACCTTAAAACAAAACTTGAAGATGAAGATTTAACGCTTTATGATAATTTTTATAAAGAAGAAACCTATAAAAGCTCTACATACAGAATTTATAAAATGAGAAATGATGTAGATAAGATAGAACTTTTTGACGGAGAATTTCCAAAGACAGACGATGAAATTGCACTTGACAGATTATTCAGCGAAAATAATGATATAAAAATCGGAGATAAAGTAACGCTTGACGGCAAGGAATACAAAGTCAGCGGTTATGTTGCTTTTTCCGATTACACATCATTGTTCAAAAGTAATACGGATATGATGTTTGACGCTCAAAACTTTACTGTTGCAACTGTAACAGATAATGCTTTTGACAAAATTTCCGATAAAAATTTAAACTATTGCTATTCCTACACTTTTAACGATGATTCATATTCAGAGCAGGAAAAGCACGATAAAAATACCGATATAAAAGAATTGATTGCAAAAAATGCAGAGCTCAAAAACTTTATTGCCGAACCCGATAATCAGGCAATCCATTTTTCGGGTGATGATATCGGTTCGGATACATCTATGATGATAACTCTTTTATATATCGTTATTGCTATTATGGCATTTGTATTTGCAGTTACTACTTCAAATACTATTGAAAAAGAGTCAGCTGTTATCGGTACACTCAGAGCATCAGGTTATACAAGAGGCGAATTATTAAGACATTATCTTGTTTTGCCTGTAATTGTTACTCTTATCGGTGCGGTACTCGGTAATATTCTCGGATATTCGGTATTTAAAAATGTTATAGCATATATTTATTACGGAAGTTACAGCCTTGGCCCGTATGTTACATTGTGGAATGCATATGCTTTCTTTATAACAACCGTTGTGCCTTGTATAATTATGGTACTTGTCAATATATTTATTCTCAGCAAAAAGCTTTCGCTTTCACCTCTTAAATTTTTGCGTCATGACCTTAGCAAAAAAGAGAAGAAAAAGGTTGTGAAGTTACCTGATTTTAAATTTATGACAAAATTCAGACTTCGTGTGATTTTTCAAAATAAATCCGGCTACATTGTTATGTTTATAGGTATTTTATTCTCGAACTTTATTTTAATGTTCAGTCTTTTATTGACACCATTGGTAAATAATTTTAAGACAGAAGTAATCGATAATATGATTTGTAATTATCAGTATGTTTTAAAAGTTCCTGTTGAAACAGATACTAAGGGAGCGGAAAAGTACGCTGTAACCACACTCGAAACCGATTTTGAAAATTCGGACAATTCGGATGAAATTACCGTGTATGGTGTGGATAAGGATTCGGACTATGTAAAAGCAGGTTTTGTTGACAGAAATTCTGTTTTTGTATCCGAGGGTGTATTGGAAAAATTCGGATTAAAAGTCGGAGATAATCTTGACTTAAAGACAAAGTATGATGATAAAACTTATCGACTGACAATAAGCGGTACATATAAATATCCCGCATCACTGGCGGTATTTACAGATATAGAAAATTTCAGAAACGAATTTGAAAAAAGCGATGATTATTTCAGCGGATATTTTTCGGATAATGAAATAACCGATATTGATGATAAGTACATTGCAAGCAAAATTACTCAAAAGGATTTGACTGTTGTTTCCGACCAAATGACAGATTCAATGGGTGGAATGATTCCTATAATTGTAGTATTTTCCGTTGTCCTTTATATGTTGCTTGTTTACCTGCTTTCTAAAGTTATAATCGAAAAGAATGCAAATTCCGTTTCGATAGTAAAAATACTCGGCTATCAGAACGGAGAAATCACAAGACTTTATATTATGTCAACAGCGATTGTAGCCATTCTTTCGGTAATAATCAGCTTGCCGATTTCGTATTTGTTTATGAAAGCTATATATTCCGAAATTATCAGGAGTTTTTCAGGCTGGCTTACTTTCTACATTGACCCTATGGTTTATGTTCAAATGCTTGTTTTAGGCATACTTGCATATGCTGTTGTAGGTGCGCTGCAGTTCAGAAAAATTAAAAAAATTCCTATGGAAGAGGCTCTTAAAAACGCAGAATAAAAGTACAGACCGATACATTTTGATGTGTCGGTCTGTTGCTTTAGTTTTGAAAATTGATTTGTTGTTCTGTAATTAACGGATAGCGTATAAGCTCTGTACCGTCAAGATTTTCTCTGTGCATATCTACGGCGGAAATCTGATGATTATTATAGGTTGTGTAGTAATAAATTCCCTTTGCGGCATTACAGCAGGAAGTATAAATTGTAATTTCATACTTTCCTTCGCTGACTTCACAACAACCTCGTTGCTGATCTACAGAGCCGAGAATATGGAAAAATTGGCTTACACTTTCGTTTTCGCTTTCACCTGAAATTGAATTCATTTTAGTAAATGCAACTCTCGCAAATCGTGATGCAGATGAAAGATCACCCGGCAATCCGATTGCCCCCATACCACGGCTGTACGAATTAAGTGTAAGTCCGTTTGCAAATGTGTTCTGCGGTTGTTTAGCGGAGAGCGACATATAATTATTCAGCAGAAACATCTGGGTTTCAAACGGTGGATTGTTAGTGAGTACACCGACAGGATTATCGTAAATATGAAGTCCGTCCGCAACGGATTCAACGGTTATAGATTCGTTTTTATCTGCAATTATCCAGTGAAGCCCGGCGGTCGGAAGTTTATCGCTGAACGGAGTGCCTGTAAGATTAATTTTTGCAAGCAAGTTTTTTGCATCGCTTACACTCACACATTTGCTTAAGATATACGGTATAAATTCAAATTGCGCCACATTTTCCTTACTGTCGTCAGGTTCGGCATAAACGGCATTTCCGACAAAGTTAAGTCCTGCCATTCCAAGCCCTTTTTCGTTGATTGCATCATAGTAGAGCGGATAATTACCTGCAATATGAGCCATTCCGATTATTGCATAATGGGAGCTGCAAGTGCTTGTATGACGAAAATCAAAGGCATAGTTTCTCGGTGTAATTGTAATTTCATCACCGTAAGAAAATTCGTAATCAAGAGTTCTTCCAAAATAAAAATCTTTGGTTTTGTATGTTGCTGCAGTACACATATATATACCTCCTTGTGTTATTATTTTCAAAAAATAATTTAATATGTAAATGTTCAAAAATAACATCAGACTCCCGGCCTGCTGACAAGGAGTCTTTTGTTTTTTAATCGGATTATTACCACTTAAGTTCGCCGTCACCGCCCATAAGTTTTGTCATTTTTTCAATTTTTTCAAGCGGAAACGGGGGAGATGATACGGGTTTCATTGCAATAGACATAAGTTTCATCGGGTTATCGTCAGCGGCAATTCTGTTTGAGCTTAATGTTCCGCAGATTTTGCAGCGGTGAATAATCGCCCATTCGCCGTTTTTGCGAACCCATACTGCGACAGGTTCCATAGTTCCTCCGCAATCTGCCTCACGATCACCGGGCTCAATATCAAGATGTTGACTTGACAGGCAGTAAGGGCAATGATTGCGATGGTCGCTTCCTGCACCGTTAGGTACAACAAGTCTGCCGCATACCTTGCAGGTAAAACTTTCGTTGCAAGCGTGTGATTTATAATAACCTTTTTTATATGATTTTTTCTTGTTTTCTCTATTCATAGAGCATAATCCTCCAAAAAGTAAAATCAAAAACCTTTTGGGAGGTTTGTGGGTAAAAGTAGCAAACCTCCCGATTATGCTACTATTACAGTTGTATTAGTCTTTGTCAAACACTAATCTCCTTATTAAAATATTTATGAAAAAGCCAAGGCTTAGTCAACAATCGGTGTTTTTATTATATCAACATATAAAATATTTTTCAATATACATCAAGTGAATTTTTGTATAAAATTATATTTTAATTTTTCTCCCACTCTCTCCTTGTGATTCCGTACACAACAGTTGTTTCATTTTCACTGTCAATAAATTCATCAAGTTTTTACAACCGTATGACACAGCGACAGCGGCGGAGGGAATGTTATCTTTTAAGCAAACTGCCCACAAGCCAAAGCCGAAAATATTGTATCGCTCAATGCTTTTGTCAATCCAATTCATTACTCTTGCTTTATCAAATGTATATGGATAGTGTTGCGTTATATCCGAATCTGCCAAAACAGAATATAGTGCACTGAAATCATCTTTTGTTAGCTCACGAATAAATAATCGTTCTGTTTCCGTAATCATAAAATCACCGTTAATAATTTTATATTTAAAGCTTTTTAATGTCAATCATTTGGTATAAATATTTGAGAAAATTTAATATACATATTGGCTAACAAATTTGTTTATTGTATAATAAAGATAAAGAGGTGAAATTTATGCACATAGTAGTATGTCTTGAAGATTGCAACGGAATTATGTTTAACAAAAGGCGCGTTTCGTCAGACAAAATTTTGATTTCTAAAATTATTGAAATGACTCAAAACAAAAATTTATGGGTAAGCGAATATTCAAAAGAATTATTTGTAGATAAAGAATTGAGAAATACTCGGTTGATGACAGTTTATGATATATCTGATTTAGTGAAAATTGAAAATAACGATTATTTTTTTATTGAAGATATTTTACCGGATAATTTAGAAAGATGTTCTGAATTAATAATTTTTCATTGGAACAGAAGATACCCGTCAGATGTAAAGTTTGCATACGATTTAAAAGATTTTACGCTTGTTTCAAGTTCGGATTTCAAAGGCTTTTCACACCCTGAAATAACCGAGGAATATTTAAAAAATATTAATTTATAAAACAGAAAGGAAATGACTATGAAAAGGAAAAGTATTTTATTGTTGGCAGGAGCAATAGCACTGTCTGTATTTGGAGGCTGTGTATCCACAGTTTTAGATACATCATCGGAAACAAAAGAAAGCTATACTCAACAAAGTGAAGATAAATCACAACAAAAAGCGACTGTAAATCCTACGAAACTGCAGACTCCGAAATTTGACCTTTCGTCAATACCTGAATATTCTGGCAACCCCTATGTGGAAATAAATGACAATGAACCGTATTTCAGTGATGACGAATATACAACATCGCCGTTTGAGTACTACAGTGATTTGGATACATTAGGCAGATGTGGAATGGCATATGCCTGTGTGGGAAAAGATATTATGCCAACCGAGGAGAGAGGTTCAATAGGTTCGGTAAAACCGTCAGGATGGCAGACGGTAAAGTATGATTGTGTTGACGGAAACTATTTGTATAATCGCTGTCATCTTATCGGCTATCAGCTGACGGGCGAAAACGCAAACGAAAAGAACCTCATTACCGGTACCCGTTACCTAAATGTTGAGGGTATGCTGCCTTTTGAAAATATGGTTGCCGATTATGTAAAAGAAACCGATAACCATACATTATACAGGGTTACACCGATATTTAAGGATGATGAACTTGTTGCACGAGGGGTATTAATGGAGGCAAAGTCTGTTGAAGATAACGGCGACAGTATTACTTTTTGTGTGTACTGCTATAATGTTCAGCCCGATATAAAAATAGATTATAAAACGGGTGAAAGTGAATATACAGTACCGACAACCAAGGAAGAACCAAAAGTTGAATCCAAAGTTGAGTCCAAAGCAGAGTCAAAAGCCGAAAGTCACTATGAAGACCCCGAAGAATCTCCGAAAAATGAGAATACAGACACACATACATATATACTGAATACCAATACTAAAAAATTCCACTATCCTGATTGCTCGGCAGTAAAAAGAATGAAAGATACCAATAAAGAGGAATTTACAGGCACTCGTGATGAAGTAATAAGCAGAGGATATGACCCGTGTCAAAAATGTTTTCCGTAACAATAAATAATTATCAAAATAATAAATAACTGTAAAACATAAGGGAACTTCTCGGTTGAAAAGTTCCCTTAATTTCATGCAAGTGCTTTTTTATTTTTAAAGCCTTTCATTTTTATATAGTAAACCGCAAGCATTAACAGCATACTTGCCGTCCATGCGGCAGGACCTGCAACGCAGATTGATATATAACCGATTATTGAGCTTAAAATAACCGGTGCACATATTCTCATAAGTACCTCGATAAGCGAGCCGATCATCGGAATAATGCCGTTTTTAAGTCCCTGTATTGTGCCTCTGTAAATGAACAACATTCCGAGAGTAAATTCAAACGGGCAGTTCCAGAATATGAATTGTACGGAATAATCTATTGTTTGCTGAGAGCTGTTGCTTGTAAATATTCCCGTAATCGGTGTGGCAAACAACATTGTTAATGCGCCAACTGCTATTGCGTATGTTATGCAGAGAATAAGGCAGTAGTTTACGCCTTTTCGTATTCTGTCATATTTTCCTGCGCCCTCATTTTGTCCCGCAAAGGTAGCAATTACCATGCTTATTGAGTTCATCGGATTTTGAACAAGCATCTGCACTCTGTTGCCGATAGTATATCCTGCAACCGCATATGAGCCGAACTGATTTACAAAATACTGCAAAACCATCATACCTATAGAAATTACAGAGTTTTGAAGTCCCATAGGACAGCCGACTTTAAGTTCGTCAGCAACCATTCTGCCTATACTTGTAAAACTTTCTTTGGTCGGCAAAAGAAGTTTAACTTTAAAACATATGTAAATACAGCAAAGCACTGCAGAAATTAATTGTGAAACTACAGTTGCTATTGCCGCACCTGCAACATCCCATTTGAATACTACTATAAACAGCAGGTCAAGTCCGACATTCAGAACAGAAGAGAACAACAGTAAATACAACGGAGTTTTGCTGTCGCCGACCGATCTGAGCAATGATGCTGTAAGATTATAAAGCATAGTTGCCGGTATGCCGAGGTAGATTATTGTAAGATACCGGCTTGCGTAATCAAAAGTTTCTTTTGTAGTGCCGAGCATTGTTAAAAACGGATTTACTAAAAATACAAAAGCAACTGTAAGTACGGCAGATGATATAACTCCGATTAATATATGTGCGGCAACACTTTTTTTGATTTGCTTAATATTTCCTGCACCGAAGTGTTGTGAGGTGATTACCGAACAGCCTGCCGATAAACCTATGAAAAAGCCGAGCGCAAAAAAGTTAAGAGAGCTTGTAGAGCCTACCGCCGCAAGTTTGATTTCGCCAAGCGTTTGCCCCACTATCAAGGTATCAACTACATTATATAATTCCTGTAAAAGGTTTCCTATAATTACGGGAATGGCAAAAAATAAAATCTGACTGAATATTTTACCCTGCGTCAAATTTCGTACGGATTTTGAACCGGTCATAATAATTCACACTTCTTTGTTAAAATTTATTGTAAAGAATAATTATGGACTACAATATCCTTAAATTCGTATGAATTATAGCATAGCAGAATAAAAAAGTAAATCCTAAAATTTTGAAAAATACACTGATGTTTACTTAAAAAATTTTTACAAAATGCACAGTTGTGTTTATAAGAGAAAAGTAAAATTACAAGATGTTTAGTTGTAATATGAAATATTTACGCAAACAAAAACAGGCGAAAAAATCACGCCTGTTTATCGTAAAAATATTTAGGTTAAATGTAAAATGTTAATCAAAAGCAGCCATACCATACCGTAATATGTCACAACTGCAACAAGGTCGTTTATGGTTGTAATCAATGGGCCTGACGCTACGGCAGGGTCGATTTTCATTTTGTTGAAGAACATAGGAACAAGTGTGCCGATAAGGCTTGAAATTACCATAGACGCCAAAAGCGAAAATCCTACGCAGCCCGATACAATAAACGAGTAGGCAATACCGTTTCCTTTAATAAGGAAAATATACAGACCGACAAAAATCACTGCCATTACACCGAGGAGAATTCCGTTTGAAAATCCGACTTTCATTTCTTTGACGGTGAGTTTTAATTTGTCTGACGCTGTCAGATTTTCATCCATAAGTACACGGATTGTAACCGCAAGCGATTGAGTGCCTACATTTCCCGCCATATCAAGTATGAGCGACTGAAAGCATATAACTATCGGAATAACGGCTACCACCGATTCAAAAATGCCTACCACCGAAGATACTCCCATACCGAGAAAAAGCAGAATAATTAGCCAAGGCAATCTTTTCTTTGTGCTTTGAAAAGTGGTTTCGTTTAAATCTTCTTCTGCGGTCAAACCACCGAGTTTTGCGTAATCCTCACCGAGTTCCTCGTCCACAACCTGAACGATATCATGGGCGGTAATAACGCCGAGAATATGTTTTTCGTCATCAAGCACAGGGATAGAATCTTCAGCATAGTCTTTTAATTGTTCAATACAATCCGTAATTTTTTCGTGTGCCGTTACAAAAGGATATGACTTTACTATGATGTCATCAAGATTTTGATAATTCCTTGCAACAATTAAATCTTTCAAATCAATAGCGCCGAAAAAACAGTTGTTGTCGTCAACAGCGTAAATCGTATTGATGTTATCATTTTCACCTGCCTGCGAGATAAGTTCGTGTCTGGCTTCTTTTATAGAAAGATTTTTGCTTATAACGATGTAGTTGGTAGTCATTTCACTGCCGATTTCATCATCGTCATAAGATAAAATCATTCGTACATCTTGTTTTGCATCGTTGTCAAGCAAGGCGACTATTCTTTTTCTGTCGTCATCGCCGAGCTTTTCAAGAATATCTACAGCATCGTCGGAGTCCATTTCCGAAAGCAGATTAGCAACTTTATCGGAATTAATTTCTTTCAGATACTCTTCCGAATCTTCAATGTAAGAAAATATTTCCGCAACAAGTTCCACACCGAGAACAGGGTAGAGCGCTTTTCTTTCGTCGGCAGTCATTTTTTCAAGAGCGTCGGCAATATCGCTTGTATGGTAGTCGGAAATTTTTTCTATAAGCTCGTCTTTTGGAAGTCCGCTCCTGAAAATCTTTACGATTTCATCTGCATACATTGGTTTGTTTAATACTTTCTCTGTCATATCATTACCTCCCATTTGCCTCAAAAGTGCATAAAAATACCACCGCTATTCCCACAGCAGTTTAACAATTGATTGTTGAGCAGTATAGGATAATATTCGGTGGAACAGAAAGTAATATTATGTTTACAAAAGGCTAAACATCAGTCAGAATTTAACAGACAGCCTTACATTGAGTATTTCCGTAACACCTGTTTGAATACTTCGACCAAAACTACTGCAACTGTCCATTAAATCTCACCTCCGATTAAACTTCATCATATATTAATTTATCACCTAAATATATTTATGTCAAGTAAGTATAAGAATTTAGATTTAAAATTTACAATCCGATAACAATATTATGCACAAGTTGTTTACAACTTATAAAATATTATGAATTGTGACAAATTTCCCTATAAAAAGTGATGCTTTATATTTGCAATTTGTGCCGCAGCACAAAGAAATTTGTGCATAAAAGTGTTGCGCTCATAAAATATCGTGGTATAATAATGGCATAAACAAAAGAGATTTCAAAGCAATGGGGCTTCGTTGAACACGAAGTCCCATTTGTGATTTGATAGGGTATGATTTGAAAGGATGATAATTATGACACCTGAAAAAATTGTTGAAAACCATAAGAAATATGTACTTCAGTCATGGAGCAAGCAGGGTAACTTAAATCCTATTCCTGTTGCAAAGGCAGAGGGAATTTACTTCTACGATTTTGACGGTAATAAATATACAGATATGTCTTCACAGCTTGTAAACCTTAACTTAGGTTACGGTAACAAAGCTATCGGAGATGCAATTAAAGAACAGGTTGATAAGTTTTGTTTTGTAGGTCCGTCATACGCAACAGAGGCAAAGTCAACACTTGCGGAAATGATTATTAATCTTCTTCCGGACAGTTTTGGCAAAGTATTCTTTACAAATGCAGGTGCAGACGCAAACGAAAACGCAGTAAAGATTGCAAGAATGTTTACGGGCAGAAACAAGGTATTCAGCCGTTACAGAAGTTATCACGGTTCTTCATTCGGCGCAGGCAACCTTACGGGCGAGCCGAGAAGATATCCGCTTGAGCCGGGTATTCCGGGATTTGTAAAATTTTTTGATCCGTATGTTTACAGAGAGGCTGTTGAATTTGAATCCGAAGAGGCAGCTACAAAATATTATCTCACTAAATTGAGAGAGCAGATTATTTACGAAGGCCCTGACAGTGTAGCCGCAATCGTTATGGAAACAATTACAGGTTCAAACGGTGTAATTATTCCTCCTAAGGGTTACTTACCGGGAGTAAGAAAGATTTGTGATGAGTTCGGTATTCTGATGATTTGCGATGAGGTTATGGCAGGTTGGTGCAGAACAGGTAAAATGTTTGCATTCCAGAATTTTGATGTAGTTCCCGATATTGTATCATTTGCAAAGGGCGTTACCTGCGGCTATGTTCCGCTCGGCGGCGTTGCGGTATCGCAGAAAATCGCAGATTACTTTGACGATCATCTTCTTTCCTGCGGCCTTACATACAGCGGTCATCCGCTTGCTTGTGCGGCAGGTGTTGCCTGTGTAAACTACTACAGCGAGGCTAACATTCTTGACAATGTAAACAAGGTTGGCAAGGTGCTCGGTGAAATTCTTGAAGAAATGAAAGAGAAACATCCTTGTGTAGGCGATGTAAGATATATCGGTTTGTTCTCTGCTATTGAACTTGTAAAGGACAAGAAAACAAAAGAACCGTTAGTTCCGTACGGCAAGGATGAAAAAGGCATTATGGGCAGTCTTGTAGGAATGTTAAAGAAGAAAAAGTTTATGACTTATTCACACGAAAATATGCTCTTTGTAAATCCGCCGCTTATCATTACAGAAGAACAGATCAGGGAAGAAATGGTAAAGATGGACGAAGTTCTTACATATGTTGACAATGAATTGATTTGATACTATAATAGTAAAATTCTAAAATAACGGGAGATATTAAAATGTCACATTTTGTAGTTCCAAATCACATAGTAGTCGGCAAAGGCGTGCTTAACGAGGCTGCACCGCTTTTAAAAGAAATGGGCAGAAAGGCTTTTATCGTAACAGGCAGACACATTGCGGTTTCGGATATGATGAAAAAACTAACGGCATTGCTTGACGAAGAGGGTATAGGATATGTAATTTTTAACGGCATTACAGGTGAGCCTGACGATGTTATGATAAATAACGGTGTAAAGATGCTTAAAGAGTCCGATTGTGATTTTATTATCGGAATCGGCGGCGGAAGTCCTCTTGACTCGGCAAAGGCAATCGCAGCAATGGCAGTAAACGATGGCAGTATTGCGGATTTCAGCGGAAAAGAAATTACAGGCGAAATTTTGCCGCTTGCCGCAATTCCGACTACCGCAGGCACAGGCAGTGAGGCAACTAAATTTACGGTAATTACCGATTCCAAAAAGCAGATAAAAATGCTTTTGAAAGGTGATGTGCTTGTTCCGAAACTTGCAATTGTAGACAGTGAATTTACTGTCGATGCACCCAAAAGTGTTACAGCCGCAACAGGACTTGACGCTCTTACACACGCAGTAGAGGCTTATACCTCTAAAAAAGCTTTTTCTATGACAGATACGCTTGCGGTTTCTGCTGTAAAAAGAATTATGAAATATTTGCCGATAGCTTATAAAGAACCCGACAATGCAGAGGCAAGGGAGCAGATGAGCATTGCGGCTTTGGAGGCAGGCATTTGTATAAATAATTCAAGCGTAACCATTGTTCACGGAATGAGCCGCCCTATCGGTGCATTCTTCCATGTGCCGCACGGTATGTCAAACGCAATGCTTTTAAAGGAATGTTTAAGTTTTGCGGTATCGGGTGCATATGAAAAATTTGCAAATTTGGGCAGAGCAACAGGCATTGCAGACAATGATGATTCGGATTCGGCAGCAGCCGAAAAGTTTATTGATTCATTGCAGAATATCTGTGATGTATGCGAAATTCCTACTCTTGAAAAATACGGCATAGACAGAGATGAGTATTATTCAAGAATACCTAAAATGGCTATTGATGCGGTAGCCAGCGGAAGTCCCGCCAATACGGTTAAGACAGTAACCGAGGACGACTGCATAGAAATTTACAAAAAACTGTATGCTTAAAGCATTCGGTAAAATTTAAGATTACAGGCACAGCAAAGGCGCAGTGAAAACTCAACTTTGCTGTGCTTTTTTATTATTCGGGAGGTAAGATATATGAATTTGAACAGCGAAGCAATTATGAAAAATGATGTTGAAATCGCTATAAATAATGTGTCGGTGGTGTTTAAGGATAATCAGGGCAACGATGTTAAGGCACTCGACAATGTGGATTTTGATATTCACAAGGGAGAATTCATTTCACTTCTCGGACCTTCCGGTTGCGGTAAAACAACCCTTTTAAGAACAATTGCTGATTTGCTTGAACCTACATCGGGCAATGTCAGAGTAAGTAATATGACTCCTAAGGAAATAAGACTTATGCAGAAATTCGGAATTGTATTTCAGAATCCCGTACTTTTTGAATGGAGAACAGTTAAGAAAAACATTGAACTTCCGCTTGAAATTATGGGTTACTCTAAAAAAGACAGGTCCGAAAGAGCAGACGAAATGCTTGAGATGGTAGGACTTACAAAGTTTGCAGACCATTATCCGCAGCAGCTTTCGGGCGGTATGCAGCAGAGAGTAGGCATTGCGAGAGCTTTTGGCATAAGACCGGAAATACTTTTGATGGACGAGCCTTTTTCGGCACTTGATGAGTTCACTAAGGAAAAGTTACACCTTGATCTTTTAAATATTTGGGAAAAAACAAACAAAACAATTGTATTTGTAACTCACAATATTCAGGAGGCTGTTTTCCTTTCAACAAGAATTTGCGTTCTTTCTCCACATCCGGGCAGACTTTCGGCTGTCGTTGACGCTGATTTGCCTTATCCTAGAACGATTGATATGAGAGATACTCCTCATTTTGGCGAACTCGTTTCAAAGGTAAGAAACAGCTTTGAGGGTGGTAGCTTATGATGAAGATAATTAAAAAGATAAAAAGCTCCAAAGCCTTGGTAACTTTGGTTTGGGTGCTTGGAATACTTGTAATATGGGAGATATTTGCTTTTGTGGTAGCCGCCACAAAACGAACTCCCGAAAACATTATGCCGCATATATGGCAGATAGCTTATTCGTTTATTGACCCTAAACCCGTAGCAAACGGTATGAGCTGCTTGCAGGTTGTGCTTGTAAACGCAGGGCAAACGCTTTCAAGAGCAGGACAGGGCTTTTTGATTGGTACATTAATCGGATTCGGACTTGCAATTTTAATGAAACTTTCAAATACAGTCAATAAAATTGCCGCTCCGTACCTAATGCTTATACAGCTTATACCTATTCTCGGTATGGCACCAATTATTCTTGCAATGACTCACGACATCGGTTCAAGCCGAATTATCATTGCGGCAATCCTTACATTCTATCCTGTGGCTACAAATACACTTGCAGGACTTAACTCGGTGGAAAAACAAAAGTATGAACTAATGTATTCATATGCGGCAAAGAAATCGACCGTATATCTAAAAATGCTTATTCCGTCCTGTATTCCTTACTTTTTTACAGGATTGAAGATAGCGGCACCGATGGCAATTACAGCTTCAATCCTTGTAGATACCTTGCAGGGTGACGGCGGACTCGGTTGTATGCTCTCACAGTCGCTTAAACACGCAATGTCAATATATGTATTTTGGGATATTGTAGTATTCAGTGCGGTAATCGGTGTACTTAGCTGTTCACTTATGGGCTGGATTGAAAACGGAGTTTCACCGCTAAAGCGTATTGAACGCAAATCAAAAAAGAAAAAGGAGGCGGTTTAATTGATCAGAAGAAGAAAGAGCTTATGGCAAAAAATCAAAGAAAACCGAGCTGCTCAGACAATCAGCAGCATACTCCTTCCGGTATTGTTCGGTGTTCTGATTATTGCTTTGTGGCAGGGACAAATTTTGCACAAATTTTTTAATACCGACACAAACACACTTCCGCTTCCGTCAAGAATATATCACATTATTTTAGATAATATTCCCGCTTTTTCACAAAATGCACTTTATACGATTATAGTTGCCGTTGCGGGACTTCTGATAGGCTCGATTATCGGATATTTAATTGCCGTATTTGCCGCAACCTTTCAAAAATGGGGTAAAGGCGGACTTACAATAGTAGGTGCATTTAATGCTATTCCGATTGTAGCACTTGCTCCTGTAATGACAAATTGGACAAAAGACATCAGCAGTGACCCGAACATAAGAAGTATGTTTGCAAAAACTTTTGTTGTTATGATTGTTTGCATTGCAAGTATGAGTATTAACGCTTACAGAGGTTTAACGGAATTAAAGCCGTTTGCACTCGATCTTATGTCATCGTATGCGGCAAAGAAAAGTACGGTTTTCTTTAAGCTAAGACTTCCGAATTCTGTTCCGTATATATTTACAGCACTTAGAGTAAGCGTTCCTATCAGTATTATCAGCGCAGTTGTTTCTGAATACTTTGCGGAATACATAGTCGGTGTCGGCAGGGAAATCAGAGAGAACATTGTATTGGGACAGTATCCTACAGCGTGGGCATATATAGTTGTTGCTTGTCTTATAGGACTTTTAATGTACGGCGTGCTTATGCTCGTGGAATCAATTGTACTTAAAAAACGCAGAATAAAATAATTTACAGTTGTTTACCGAAAAACGGTTTACATAAAATCAAGTATATTGGGGGAATTTCAAATGAAAACAAAAATGAATGTCAAAAGATTGCTTGCCGTTTCGCTTGCAGCAATGATGACTGCAACAGCTTTTGCCGGTTGCGGTAATTCAGGTGGTTCATCATCTGATTCCAAAGCAGATTCAGCTTCAACAGGTACACCAATGACAAACGAAGAGATTATCAAAAAGGCCGCAGCAGAGGGCAAAATCGGTAACTGGGGACTTGGTAACGAATACGAAATTCTCGCACTTTTGCAGAAATATGACCTTCCTACAACATATCTTTCACAGGACTTTACAATGGACGGTTTTGACCAGGACGATATTACACTTGCATCGGCAATGACATTTAACGAACTCGGTCTTGTAATTAACGATTATGACGGCGGTTACAAGTACGGCGATACAGTAGGCACCATTGATATGAATGACGAGGGTGTTGCAATGCTTGAAGATAATATTTTCTGTACAAAGGAGTTTGCGAAGAATAATCCTAATACAGTAAAGGCATTTGTTTACGCATCAATGAAAGGCTGGAAATACGCAGTAGAAAATCCGGAGGAGGCAGCGCAGATTGTATTTGATGCAGGTTCTTCGGTGTCTTCCGATCACCAGCTCTATATGGCACAGCAGGTTGCAAAACTTGTATCTACAGATACAAAGGGCAATGCGGTAAGCGACTACGGTAATATGGACGAAGAGGCAATGCAGCAGACTCTTGACCTTTGTAAGAAGTATGTACAGCTTGATGATTCGTCGGCATCTTCTAAACTCGAAAGTTTTACACTTGATGATATTCGTGATACACAGTACATTGAGGCAGCAAACGCATCTGCAGACGGTAAGTTCGGTACACTTGAAAAGACAGATGTAACAATTCAGCTTAAGTGGTTGCCACAGGCTCAGTTTATGGGCTACTATGTAGCACAGGCTAAGGGTTATTATGATGAAGTCGGTCTTAAGGTTACTATCACACCGGGTGGCGGCGATATTTCGGAAACAACAGCAGTAAACAACGGTACGGTTGATTTTGGTGTAACATGGGTGGCAAACCTTACTTCTGCAAATGCGGGCGGTATGGATCTCCTTGAAATCGCACAGGTATATCAGAGATCGGGTCTTGAACTTGTTTACAAAAAAGACCTCTTTACAAAGTAAGATAATAAAAACCGTGCGGCGGTAAGTTTTCCGCCGCACGGTAAAAAAGAAAGGAAAGGAACATTATGGATTTATTAATTAAAAACGGAACAATAGTTACCGCAAAGGGCAGCTATAAGGCAGATGTAGCCGTTAAGGACGGTAAAATTGCAGCAATCGGAAAAGACCTTGAAGTATCTGCTACTAAAGTTGTTGACGCAAAAGGCAAACTTGTATTGCCGGGTGCTATTGATGTTCACACACATCTGGCAATGCCGTTTGGCGGAACAGTATCTGCCGACAGTTATCTTTCGGGTACTCGTGCAGCAGCGTGCGGCGGTGTGACAACAGTTTTTGATTATCCTGTTCAGCACAGCGGCGAAACTATTATGGGACTTATCAATTCAAAAAAAGCTGTGCTTGAAAAAGAGGCTTGTGTAGACTACGCATTCCATTGCTGTATCACTGATTTAAACGGCGGAGAAATTCTTGACGAAATGGAAACAGCCGTGAAAGAGGGTATTACAAGCTTTAAGTGTTTCTTTGTTTATAAAAAAGAAAAGATGATGGTTGATGACGCAACATTTGTAAGACTTCTATTAAGAGCAAAGGAGCTTGGCGCAAAAATCAATCTCCATGCAGAAAATCCCGATCTTATTGATATGAGAACGGAGCAGTTCTTAAAAGAGGGAAAAACAAGCGCATGGTATCATTATCTTAGCAGACCTGAATTTGTTGAGGCAGAGGCAGATAAACGAGCAGTGCATTGGGCAAAGCACCTTGAAGCACCTCTTTACATTGTTCATATGGCAGACAAGGAAGGACTTGAAGAATGCATTAAGGCAAAGACAGAGGGCCATGAAATTTACATTGAAACCTGTCCGCAGTACCTTGAATTTACCTGCGATGTTTACAAGCGTGAGGACGGCAGAAACTTTGTATGTTCACCTCCTATGAAAGGTAAGGAAAGTCAGGATGCTTTGTGGACTGCACTCAAGGCAGGACTTATTGATACGGTTGCAACCGACCATTGCCCGTTCCAAAGTTACGAAAAGGATTGGGGTAAGGATGATTTTACAAAGATTCCAAACGGTTGTGCGGGTATTGAAAACCTTTATCCGTATATGCTTGACGCAGCAAACAGCGGTAAGATTACATTTGAAAGAGCAGTTGAGGTTTGTTCGACAAATCCTGCAAAAATCTTCGGCTGTGATTCAAAGGGAGCAATCGAAGTCGGTAAGGACGCAGACATTGTAATTTACGATAAGGACAAAGATTTTACTGTCAGCGTAAATAATATGCATTCGGATTGCGACCATACAATATGGGAGGGCAAAAAGCTCCACGGCTATCCTGTTCAGACATATTTAAGAGGCAGCCTTGTTTATGACAACGGCAACTTTACAGGTACACCCGGCAGCGGTATGTATATTAAGCGCAGTACCTCAAAATAGTTTTGAAAGTGGTTGATATTATGGGATACAGAGAGGTAGTTTTAAAAAGTGAAAGCAGCAGATGTCTTCTTTGTGAAAACGCTCCTTGTGCCAATGCTTGTGAACACGGAGTAAGAATTGACAGAATTATCCGTTCAATTAATTTTGAAAATCAGGGGGGCGCAAGGTATCTTCTTGCAGACAATCCTTGCGTAAGTTGCATAGACAGCAGTTGTATGCAAGAGTGCAACAGAGCAAAATTTGACGCACCTGTCAGGATTGATAAAATAACAGAACTTGTTGCAAAGAAAAAGCCCGTTGCTCCTAAAGAAATTGACCTAAGCACAGACCTTTGCGGAGTAAAGTGTGAAAATCCGTTTTTCCTTTCTTCGTCGGTAGTCGGCAGTAATTACGAAATGGTTGCCAAGGCTTTTGACGAGGGATGGGCAGGAGTTGCGTTTAAAACAATCGGTATGTTTACTCCAAACGAGGTTTCACCGAGATTTGCTGAACTTGATAAGGAAGATACAGCTTTTGTCGGTTTTAAAAATATTGAACAGATATCAACCTATTCTCTTGAAGAAAACCTTGAATTTTTCAGAAAGCTAAAGGAAAATTATCCTGCCAAAGTAATTATTGCCTCAATTATGGGCAGTAACGAAGAGGAGTGGACAAAACTTGCATCTCTTTGTGAAAAGGCGGGAGCAGATGTAATCGAGTGTAATTTCAGTTGCCCGCAAATGGTAGGCGAGGGACTTGGCAGTGATGTAGGAATCAATCCGGAGCTTGTGTATGCTTACACAAAAACTGTAAGAAAAGGAACTAAACTTCCGATTCTTGCAAAAATGACTCCGAACATCACATCAATGCTTCCTCCGGCTTTAAAAGCGGTAGAGGCAGGAGCAGACGGACTTGCGGCAATCAACACAATAAAAAGTATTATGAATGTTGATTTAAACAGTTTTTCCACTTCTCCTAATGTAAGCGGAAAGTCCTCGGTCGGCGGTTATTCGGGCAAGGCTGTAAAGCCGATTGCACTGAGATTTATAAATGAAATGAAGTCTGATGAAAGACTAAAAGATATTCCAATCAGCGGTATGGGCGGAATAGAAACATGGTATGATGCGGCGGAATTTATATCACTCGGTTGTTCAACGGTACAGGTTACAACTTCGGTTATGCAGTACGGTTACAGAATTATAGACGATATGCTTGACGGACTTAAAAGATATATGTCGGAGCACGGCTTTAATTCAATTAACGATTTTTTAGGCAAGGCGGAGTACAATATTATTCCCGCCGATGATCTTGACAGAAGTTACATATGTTTTCCGAGTTTTGACCGTGAAAAATGCGTTGGCTGCGGCAGATGTTATGTATCGTGTTTTGATGGCGGACATCAGGCAATTAAGATGAACGATAAAAACAACCCCGTACTTTTGGGTAAAAAATGTGTCGGCTGCCATTTGTGTAAGGTTGTTTGCCCTGTAGGCGCAATTTCCGCAGGCAAAAAAGTAAGAAAATCAGCATTAAAGAAACATTAAGTCATAGAAAGAAAATTATCAAGAAGGAGTTTTGTGTTATGTATAAGTGTAGTATTGAAAGAATGCAGGATAAGATTTCAACATTCAGCAAATTCGGTGATGCGGGTCACGGCGGAATTACAAGATATTCTTTATCTCCGGAGGCTTTACAGGCAAGAGGTGAATTTGTAAAGAGAATGAAAGCAATCGGTGCTGAAATCAAAACGGATGATGTGGCAAATGTTTACGCTACACTTAAAGGTTCAGACCCTACATTGCCTGCAATCGTAATGGCTTCTCATTGTGACTCGGTTAAGAACGGCGGCAACTATGACGGTATCCTCGGTGTAATGGGTGCTATGGAAGTGCTTGAAACAGTTGCGGCAGAGAACATTCCTCATAAACACGATTTGGTGGCTATGATTTGGACAAACGAGGAAGGCTCGCTTTATCCGCCGGCTATGATGTGTTCGGGTATTGTTTGCTACGATTATCTCCCGGCTGACATTGCAAAGAATTTTAAGAAAGAAAATATGCTTGCATCAAAGTCAATCCTTGACCCGACAAAGACTTTTGAAATGGCTCTTGACGCATCGGGTTACAAGGGCGATGAGGCAAACAGACTTAATCCGAAGGATTACAAGGCAATGTTTGAACTTCATATTGAGCAGGGTCCGATCCTTGAGGCGGCAGGCAATGACATCGGTGTAGTTACCTGTGTACTCGGTATGGTAAACTACCGTATTAAAGTTTTCGGTCAGGCAGACCATGCAGGCACAACTCCTATGAAGTACCGTCACGACGCACTTTTCGGCGCTGCAAAGTTGCTTGAATACCTCCACACAGAGTTTGATAAACTTGATTCGGAGCTTGTGTATACAACAGGAGAAATTCTTTGCCACCCTGATGTTCATACGGTAATTCCCGATTATGTTGAATTTTCACTTGATGCCCGTCACGAAGATCCTAAGGTAATCGAGCAGGTAGTTTCGATTATTGAAAATATGCCTAAGGAAATTGAGAAGTGCAAGACAGGTTATGAAATTGCTTGGACAAGAGATACCGTATATTATGACAAGCAGCTTGTTGATTTTGTACAGGAGTCGGTGAACGAACTTGGTTATTCTAACCAGAAGATTAATTCGGGCGCAGGTCATGACGCACAGTTTGCATCATATATGCTTCCGACAACAATGGTATTTGTTCCGTCAAAGGACGGTCATTCACATTGTGAGCCGGAGTTTACTTCTACAGAACTTTGTACAAAGGGTGCGTCGGTTCTCCTCAATGCAGTGCTTAAATGTGATGCAGCAGACTAAAACAATCGGAGGTTTCTATGGACAATTATATTATTACCATAGCCCGCAGCTTTGGCAGCGGAGGCAAAGAGATTGCCTCCCTGCTGTCAGAAAAACTTGGTATTCCGTGGTATGAAAGGCAGATACTGACGATGGCGTCACAGGCAAGCGGAATAGATGAAAGCGAGTTTGTAGAGGTTGACGAAAGATTACACGGCAGCTATCTCATAAAATCGCTTACAAAACTTCCGACAGCCAATGTTTTACGACCGGAATCAAGAGATTTTGTATCGGATTTAAATTTATACAACATTCAGGCAGAAATCATAAAAGAACTGTCGCATACGCAGTCATGTATAATTGTCGGCAAGTGTGCGGATTACATATTAAAAGAAAAATCAAATGTATTCAGCGTTTTTGTCGACGCATATTACGATGACTGCGTTTCAAAAATTCGTTCAAGAATTTATGTATCTGATGAAAGAGCAAAGGATATGAAAAAGCGTACCGACAAATATCGTACAGCGTACTATAAATACTACACAAGAGGTGAAAATTGGAAAGACCCATTAAATTACGATATGTTTCTTAACACATCAAGAGTTTCAACAAAGGCTTGTGCAGAGATAATTGCAGATGCAGTTAAGCAGAAGTTCGGAGAATAAAATCTGCGGAGGTGAAGAAAATGGCAGTAACACTTGCGTCACTGTGTGAAAAATCAGGTTATCTTTATGGTATGAGGGTAATTGCCGGAAAAGACGGAATGACAAACATCGTACAATGGGTTCATTCGGTTGAAGATACGGAGGTAAGTGATTTTCTGCACGGCGGTGAGCTGATATTTTCAACTGGCATTGCCAACAAAGGGCAGGACTGGATGCTGCCCTTTGTTAAGAATCTCATAGAAAATCAGGTCAGCGGTCTGGTTCTGAATATAGGACCTTATATAAAGAGCATACCGCAGGAAGTGATAAGTTATTGCAACGAAAAGCATTTTCCTCTCCTTGACATTCCGTGGAAAACAAGAATTGTCGATATTTCAAGAGATTTTTGTAACAGAATTATTTTAAACGAACGCAAGGAAGAAAGCATTGGCGATGCGCTCAAGAATTTTATATTTTTTCCGAATGAATATGATAAATATATTCCCGTGCTTGAGTGCAACGATTTTTCTGTCGATGCCGATTATGCAATAATCGGAATAAAAGCCGATATGGCAGATAATATTTCTACTCTGAAACCCGAAACTGCATTTGAAAGAATAATTTATTCATACAAAAAGCATTGGGGCGGCTTTAAGGTAGATAATATGCTGTTTTATGTGCTAAGCAATTTTACAAATGCGGAAATCGAAAGTCTGGTTGAAAAGTTGCAGGCAGAGCAGGAGAAGTTTATGAGCGTTAATAAACTTTATATTGCGGTCAGTAAAACCGATTGTAATATAAAGTCGCTGTCAAAAGCATATCAGATTGTGCTTAAGATGCTCAAACTTTCTCAACGCAGAAATATCAGTCCGATGTTTTATGAAAAACTTGAAATCAAAAAACTCATTCTTGCCGTAGACGATAATTCGCTGCTTGAGAGCATATACAATGAAAACCTCAGGAAACTTGAGATTTACGACAGAGATAACGGAACCGATTATCTGAATTTTTTACGGTTGTATCTTAAGTATGACGGCAGTGTGCAGAAGGTGGCGGAAGAAACATTTGTGCACCGCAATACAATAAATTATCAGCTTGCTAAAATCAAAAAAATCCTCGGCAATAACCTTAAGACCTTTGAGGAACGCTTTAAACTCATTTTGGCTTTTGAGATAAAAGATGTGCTGTGATTTTATAAATTATTTTGTTGTCATAAAATACAAAGCTGACATTGCAATGCAAATTAGCAATGTCAGCTTTGTTTATTTTAATTGTGATTATATATGCAATGATCTTAATACGGGAAATCCCTTCTTTAGTGCGTTCCAGAGTAATATCAGCGCCGAGCAGGCAAGAATATCAACTATTGTCATAATCCACCAACAATAGCTTATACTTTGCAGTACAGGAGTATTGCTCCAAATTTGGTTTGAATAACTGTTTACTGCGTAATTTAAAGCCATAATAATTATGGTGTTTTTGCCTAAGAATGCTAAAAATTTAAAATTATTCACATATTTATAGCAAATAAAAAGTATGGCAACAGAAACTGTGATTGAACCCGTAAATGTAAGAAAAGTGTTGTTAAGTGTATTGTTGCAGAGGTCAACTCTTGGGTTTGTTACTATGCATAATGCACCGAGAGCTATCATAGAAAATATAAAAGATATACCGTGGGTGATATTTTTCAGCAGATTTGATTCTTTGATTTTAAGTCCTATGAACATAAATGTCATACCGATTAGAGCAACATTGATGTGCCAAGGTAATTGAATATTTATAAATAAGTACAAGATATAGTCAAGTGTTACAGACAATATACAGATAACTGTCTGTACGGCTGTGTTGTTTATTTTATTGAGAAAATAAAAGCAAATACAGCAGATGAACATACAGGGCAAAAACCATAACGGAGTGCAGTTAGGCATTTTGTCTATTGCGCCCCAAGAGTAAAATATCCATTGCAAATGATTCATTGTTGAGTCAAATAATTCCTGACCTTTCAGACCTTTAATTTGTTCAATCGGTATATTTATGAGTAAATTGAAAAAAGCCAAAATAAAGTAAGGCACTATGTAAGCTTTAAATTTGGATACTGTGAATTTTTTGAAACCGAGTTCGGACCATTTTGTTTTATTATATAAAAATCCGGAAAGTATAAAGAAGAATGGCATATGAAAGCCGAAAATTGCTTTCACAAGCGGGTCAGGTGCATTTGCGTGACCTATCAGCATTAAAATAATTACAAATCCCCTTGCCACATCTATATAAGCCAATCGTTCGGTTTTGCTGTTTTCCATCATATTTCCCCACACATTTTCATATTTTTCATTTTACATAACTACTATTATACCTCTGATTTTTCATTTTTCAAGTTTGTAATAATATTTTGGCTTTTCTGATATGATTATTGTGATAAAAAAAGAAAATATTAGTATAAATGTCTTTTAATATTAAATTATTATGATATAATTATTAAAAAATAAAGATTAATATTTTGTAAGGTGGTGCTTTTATGAAAGAAACATACGAAGAGAAAATAAACAGACGATTAGGTGTAAAACAGAGAATCATTGCGGTTGCTTCGGGCAGAGAAAAGGCTGACCTTGTACTGAAAAACGCAATGTATCTCAATGTCTTTTCAAATGAATTTTTGCAGGGCGACATAGCCGTAGCAAACGGTCTTATAGCCGGTATCGGAGAGTATGAGGGAGAAAACGAAATCGATGTAAACGGCAAACTTGTCTTACCCGGTTTTATAGATGCACACATTCACCTTGAAAGCTCAATGGTAACTCCGAGTGAGTTTGCAAAAGCGGTTGTTTCTCACGGAACAACAACCGTTATTACCGACCCGCACGAAATAGCAAATGTAATGGGAACTGACGGTATTGAATATATGATACAAAGCTCACAGAACCTGCCTGTTGATGTGCATTTTATGTTGCCGTCCTGTGTACCTGCTACCGAGTTTGACGAGAGCGGTGCAGAGCTTGCCTACAAGGATATTGATTCGTATTTTGAGCATAAAAAAGTCCTCGGTCTTGCCGAAATGATGAACTATGTCGGAGTGATAAACGGTGACGATGATGTGGTTTCAAAAATAGTTGCCTCGCAGGCTCACCATAAAAAGATAGACGGACACGCTCCCGAACTTTCGGGAAATGACCTTAACGCTTACATAGCCGCAGGTGTTTACTCCGACCACGAATGTTCAACATTTGAAAATGCACTTGAAAAGCTTAGAAAAGGTCAGTTTATTATGATAAGAGAGGGTACTGCCGCTCACAATCTAAAGGCGCTTATGCCGTTGCTGAATCAGCAATATTATGCACGCTGTATGTTTGCCACTGATGACAAACATCCGAGTGATTTGCTGTATGGAGGACATATTGATTACATAGTAAAACAGGCACTGAAAAACGGAGCAGACCCGATAATCACATTAAAAGCAGCAACTCACCATGCCGCAAGATATTTTGCGCTTAACAATAAGGGAGCAATTGCACCCGGTTATCTTGCCGATATGGTTGTTGTAGACAATTTGACGGATTTTAATGTGGAAACTGTTTTCAAGCGTGGTAAAGTGATTTTTGACGGTGAGGTAAAGGAGTTTGAAATCCCTGCCGCAGACGACAGGCTTATCGAAAAATGTCATAACACATTCTGCCTAAACGAAGTTATGCCGGACAGTTTTAAAGTTGACGGAAAACTCGGTCTTATCGGACTTGTCAGCGGAGAACTTCTCACGCATAATCTCGGAACAGCCGATAAAATTGATGTGAAAAACGATATTTTAAAAATCGCCTGCATTGAGCGCCATAAAAATACGAACCACATCGGTGTCGGCTATGTAAAGGGATATTCTTTAACATCGGGAGCGGTTGCAACTTCCGTTGCGCACGACTCACATAATATTATTGCGGTAGGCTGTACCGACAGTGATATATCCGTTGCCGTTAATGCGGTCAGAAACAGCAAAGGCGGTATAGCGGTTGTCGATAACGGAAAAATTAAGGCATTGCTTGAACTCCCGGTTGCAGGACTTATGTCGGAAGAACCTTTAGAAAAGGTAAACGAAAAACTCGAAAAAGCAAAAACCGAGGCATACCGCCTCGGTGCGGACAAAGGCATAGACCCGTTTATGACGCTGTCATTTTTAAGCCTGCCTGTAATCCCGTCACTGCGAATAACCACAAAAGGTGTATTTGATGTTGAAAAATGCGAGTTTGTTGAGAAAAATAAAATTTAATTATAAATTAAACAACAGCTCTCCTGTCACGGTAATAATGATAGGGGAGCTGTATTGTGTAATATATCAGAAGTTTTTATTTACCGATAACCTCTCTGTAAAAATCTATAAATGCGTTTAGGGCAGGGGAGCACCATTTGTTTTTGTGTATTAATAATTGAGTCCATACAGAAACATCACAATCAGCAATCGGCAGATGTTTAATATATCCGTTGCGGTATGCGTCTTCCGTAATAAAATCAGGTAGAAAGGAAATCATTTTGCTGTTTTCTATGAGTGAGCAGATTTGCAGAGGATTGCCGATTTCAAGAATCGGGAGAATTTCCAACGATTGCGTGGCAAGCTCGTGATTCAGAAGTTTTCGGTAGCTCATATTGCTTTCTGTAAGCACAAAATCTTCGGAGCATATTTCTTTTAACAATAGTTCGTTTCGCTGTAAAAGCGGATGCTCTGTGGCGGCTATAAAGTGGACCTCCTCTTTATGTTCGGCACAGATAATAAACTCCGAATCGTAAATATGGCTGTCCAAAGTAAATATTAAGTCAACTTCGTTTTTCCTTAGCATATCAAACATTTGCTCTGTACCGCTCTCCAATACAACCAAATGAATATCGGGAAACTGTTTGCGAAATTTCAGAAAATCATCTTTAAAATAACGATTACATACCGAACTTGACATTGCAAGTCTGATATTTCCTTTTATTATTTCGGGAGTTTTAAGTTCTTCAAGCATTTTTTCGTGAGATTCGAGTATATTTCTTGCGTGCTGCAAAACGATCAGCCCGTCCTCTGTAAGGTTTATTCTGTGATAAAACCTGTCAAAAAGAACAGTGTCAAGCTCATTTTCCAATTGCTTTATTTGTGAAGAAACCGTAGATTGTGTATAACCGAGTTTATCGGCAGCCGCTGAAAAACCCGAGTATTCGCATACGGCAACAAAAGTTTTTAATACATTGGTATCCATATTATTTATCCTTTATAAACGATATTTTCGTTATTATAACATAATATTATCAATTTTACAAATAATACAACTTTTGCTATACTATAAATTATATTGTGTTTAATTTTAAAGGAGATTTACTATAATGAAGCGTGAACAACTTGGAAGCAGACTTGGCTTTATTATGCTTTCGGCAGGGTGTGCAATCGGATGCGGAAATGTTTGGAAATTTCCGTGGATGTGCGGGCAAAACGGCGGCGGAAGTTTTATGCTGGTATATATAATTTGCTTAATTGTACTCGGTATTCCGTCTTTGATTATGGAATTTGCCGTCGGAAGAGCGGCGCAGACAAGTCCTATTCATATGTATAAAAAATTAGAAAAGCCGGGACAAAAGTGGGGCGGCTTTGGTTGGGTGTGCCTTGTGGGCAATCTTGCGCTGATGGCGTTTTACACAGTTGTGTGCGGATGGATTATCTACTATTTTGTCAATTTTCTTATAGGGAATAATGCCGACCTCGGCTTTAATTCTATGATTTCTCAGCCGTCTGTAAATGTTATTTTTCTGCTGGTTACGGTAGTTATTGCTTTTGTAATTCTTTCGTTCAATATTCAGAACGGACTTGAAAAAGTAACAAAATATATGATGTGCGCATTGCTTGTGCTGATGGTAGTTTTGGCGGTAAACAGTCTGTTGCTGAAAGGCGCAGGAGAGGGAATGTCATTTTACCTCAAACCCGATTTTTCAAAGATTGACGGCTCGGTTATAGTGGCGGCAATGAATCAGGCATTCTTTACATTGTCAACAGGTATGGGCGGAATGGCTATTTTCGGAAGTTACATAGGCAAAGACCATTCCCTTATGGGCGAGGCTGTTAATATAATTTCTTTGGATACTCTTGTTGCCATTCTTGCAGGTGTAATAATTTTCCCTGCATGCTTTACTTATGGTGTTGAAGTAAATTCAGGCCCGAGCCTTTTATTTGACACTATGGCAACTGTGTTTAATAATATGGCAGGCGGCCGCATATGGGGAACTCTCTTTTTCCTGTTTATGGTTTTTGCAGCTTTGTCAACCGTTCTCGGTGTGTGTGAAAATATCCTTGCAATGATTAGAGATTTAACGGGTTGGTCACGCCGCAAAGGAAGTTTGATTTGCGGAATTGTTGTATTTGTCCTTGCACTTACAACGGCGCTCGGTTTTAGTGTGCTTCATTTTCAACCGTTTTCCGAAGGAACAACATGGCTTGATTTCTGGGATTTCATAGTATCTACAAATATTCTTCCGCTGGGTTCGCTTGTTCTTGCTCTTTTCTGTTGCAATAAATTCGGCTGGGGCTGGGATAACTTTATCAAAGAGGCTAACGAGGGCAAAGGACTTAAGATTAAGTCGTGGATGAAACCGATTTTTAAATATGTTGTACCTCTGTTTATAGGATTTATTTATGTTTACGGTTTGATAACTTTCAATTGGAGATAAGCTGCGAAAAATTTACACTTTTTGTCGGTTTGACAAAAGAATAGCGTATAAATTATAATATCAAATATATCAAAGTTTATCGGTGGTGATTTGATGTACAATCCGCAAATTGAAACTTTTATAAGAGCAACAGACGCAGGCAGTTTTAATAAATCGGCGGAAGAAGCAGTTAAAACTAAAAAGCAGTTATAACCTTTAAGTATATACAGATGAACAAAAACAAGACTTCTCATGAGGTCTTGTTTTTCTTATAATATAAACAGAAAAATATTTGGAAATGTAGCTATGAATGAGCCGACCCCCAAAAGTTAGACTAAGAATCTAACTTTATTTTTAAGACAAAAGTCAATAAATCCGTTGACTTCATTTCCTGTAATTATCGCAGAAAAAGAGAGAGTATAAAATTTAAATTTTTCCGATCTGTGTCCGTTATCTATATAAACTATGTTTTTCGGCACACTATACGATAAGTTGAGCTTTATATTGTCTTTGTATATTTTTCCGTTTTTTTGCTGTGAGTGTTATTATTGTTGGTTTGGCGGATTCTTTTCTGATTTTTTTCGACCTTTTTACCGACCATATTCCCATAGGTATTACACTTATAAATTCAAGCAGCAACGGTATCACAAGAATATATAAATCAAATACGCACATCAAAATAAATGTGGCAAAAATTAAAACTGCCCATGACAATGCAGGCACTTTCTGTCGAAAAGTATCTTTGCCGCTTAGAAATTGAGGTGTAACTGTTACTTGATACATTCTTTACCTTCCTGAAAATTATTGTATATTTTAATTTTTTTTGCAATAAATACATTGTACCTTATGATACAAGCTTGTTTTCTTCCGTATTATGATATTTAAAACTGTATTTTTCCTAATAGTGCTTAGATTTTTGTTATCGTCATAGTAGTTGCGTTATATTGCAGTATACATAAAACCTAAAAATGTGTGGCGTTGCGGAGTTTTTATGGCTTTTGAAATATATATGTTTCCATAATATCTAATTCGAGGTTAAAACACGAATGAAATTTTGCGGTGGATATGTTTCCGTAAGATATAGCTGGGTATTTACATTAGTTGTGCGTATAATTTAAACTGCTGCAAAAGTCAGCAAACAAGCCGCATTATAGATTGTTTGATTATTTCCTTGACATCAATACTATGGTTTCAATATGGCTCGGTTGTTCAACGAAAAACATACTCACCCCCTATTGTACACGGGAATGGCGGAACGCACCTTTTCCCTTGAAATCCAGTGGTTCGAGCCTGTGATAACCTTGAATTGCTCTATCATTTGTATAGGCAAACAGGGAAAGCTCTATTCCTTAAACTTCATTTTTCATGTCATCCCTACAAACTGGAATTTATATTGCAATCATTTTTTCTTTAATTCTAGAATATTCTTCTCGATCTGCTGTATAACCCCCCTGAAATCATCATCCGTTTTTCCTGTCGGATCTTCAAGTTTTCAGTTGTCATCAAACGCTCTGCCGATAAACGGACAACCTACATCACAACCCATGGAGATGGAGATGTCTGGCTCCGGGATGCTTGATATCAGCTTAGAATACTGCTTTTTCTCCATGTCGATGCCGTAAAGCTCCTTCATGAGACGGACAGCATCCTGATTGATCTGGGGCGCAGCAAGTATGATGGAATCCTTCAGGAAATCAATGCCCGTATGATTCTGTATAATTTCTGTGAATTAGTGACTTCTCACGCTGTGGTAAAAACATCTAAAAATACCAAACACGTCTATAAAATTAATTTCGCCATCACAGTAAACATATGCAGGGCATATCTCAAACACGGTGGTAACGAAACAGAGACCATGCTTCTCATACAAAAGTATCTGACACCTGTCAGGTACAATCGAAAATATCCTATCCACCTCCGTCCAAAGAGAAATAGGGATTTCATGTATCGGGTTGCATAAATCTCGTTACCATTATACTGCATTATGAGGCAGATATGCAATCTGTCTTTTTGTCATACACAAAAAAATGATTTGAACTCATCATACACCTGCTTTCTACGCATTAGTGCACCTAAAAAATACAGCATTTCTTAACTGAACAGTATTTTCAATGCATGAACGCATATGATATACTGTTTTCATCATAAAAAACCTTATCTAAATGACATTGATTTTTAACACATTCATATAAGTAAACCAATTGTCCCACTATGCTTTCGCATACATCAATACAATCCAAGTTTATTGTAGCAGCTGAAACATATTCATTAACCGGAATAATCAAATCATCTTTATTAAACATAATTCCACTTCCTCCAAACAAGAAATAATTAAATGCAACTGAGTATACAAGATAACATTCTTTTTATCGTCCTTATCAAGTTTTTTAATTTCCTTAACAAATCTAACATGAATATCACGAAATTCTGCTTCTGAAATCAATTCATGATTCAATATTATTAAATTTATTACACATGAACAGATATAGTTCTGCGTTTTCTTTATGCAAAAATATCGTTTCTCTTGAAATATCATACTCTATTTCAGTAGTACCTTGATTATTATATCCTACGGCAAATACTTGCCAATATGTCCATAGGTTAATTTCCTGACACAAATCTTCTCCCTGACGTAAATCACACCAGCCAAGTGTCAGGCTCTTAGCATATATAGGATTTTTACGATATTTGTTTTTTACAATTTCTATCAGATTGCGATAATCTGCTGATTTTTTTGCATTCATTTATATATTCACCTCAAAAATGCACTGTTTTATTTTAACACTTTCCTTATCTGCTTATCCGTTGCCTCCGGATACATCTCATGCATATAATCTACAA
>ENA-OPEE01000523-OPEE01000523.1-human-gut-metagenome-genome-assembly--contig:-NODE-523-length-31914-cov-5.771430_pt1 | contig 31914 bp, 20 predicted proteins | sample MGYA00241263_ERZ501506 | MGnify/ENA primary metagenome ERZ501506 (study PRJEB25962, sample SAMEA2042626) | human gut metagenome | biome: human gut; feature: human-associated habitat; material: faeces...
CAAATTCCGATTTGTCGCTTTGTTTATGATGCAGATTCTATCATATTGGTTTTTTCTTTATGGAACGGAAACCCGAAGGCTGCCCCACACGTCAAGCTGCTCCTTTTTCCACAGGTTCATTATCACCTTCGTCGGCGGATCTATCCGTATCATCAACATCCAGATTAGGCTCTGCCGCCTCCTGTTCTTTTTATGCCAGCTGAAGCTCATACAGCTTCTTGTAAATGCCGTCCTGCTTCAGCAGTTCCTGATGCGTGCCGGATTCGCGAATTCGCCCGTGGTGCATCACGATAATGCGGTCAGCGTGCTGAATGGTCGAAAGGCGGTGCGCGACCATAATCGACGTGCGGCCCTGCATCAGCCGCTCCAGCGCTTCCTGAATCCACTGTTCCGTCTCCGTGTCGATATTCGCCGTCGCTTCGTCCAATATCAGAATTTTCGGGTCATGCGCCAGTGTCCGGGCAAACGACAGCAATTGCCGCTGCCCCGCGGAGAACGTCGCGCCGCGCTCCGTCACATGCTCATCGTAGCCGTTCGGCAGCCGCTCAATGAACCGCGACGCATTGGTGTATTCCGCCGCCTGGTGCACCTGCTCATCAGTGATCTCCTCGTCGCGCAGGCGGATGTTGCTCTTGATGTCGCCCGTGAAGATGAACACATCCTGCTGCACCTGCCCGATGGCGGCACGAAGCTGGTCGCGGGTCAGGTCTCGCACATCCACGCCATCGACGCGGATGCTGCCCTTCTGCACGTCATAATAGCGTCCAATCAGGTTCAGGATGGAGGATTTACCCGCGCCCGTCGCGCCGACGAACGCCACCTTCTGCCCCGGCTCGATGGTGAAGGACACGTCCTTCAGCACCCAGTTCACGTTGTCATACGCGAACCAGACGTGGTCGAACTCGATTTTGCCGCGCACAGCGGGCAGCTTCTTCGCGTCTTCCTTGTCGGACAGCATGGGCTTTTCGTCCAGCAGGGTGAAGATTTTCTCGGCAGACGCAATGGCGCTTTGCAGCGTCGTGAACTGCTCCGCCAGCTCCTGCACGGGCGTGAACAGCTGGGAAATGTACTCCGTGAATGTGTACAGCATACCGATGGAAATCACGCCGTCCAGCACCAGTGCGCTGCCGCCGCCCAGAATAATCGCCATTGCGATAACGGACAGGAAGTAAATCGACGGGCGGAAGATAGCGAACACCATCATTTCGCGCACGCCCGCGCGGTAGAGGGATTCGTTCTTTTCCTCAAACTCGGCGCATTTCTCCTTCTCACGCGCGAAAATCTGGATGACCCGCATTCCCGACAGATGCTCGCTCAAAAAGGTATTCAGCGTCGTGATGCGCGTCTTGACGATTTGGTACGTCTTGCGGCTCAATTTACGGAACACCGCCGTCAGCACCGCCATCACCGGTACCAGCACGAACGACAGCATTGCCATGCGGAAGTTCATCACCATCATAATAATGGCAAGTCCGATGATTTTGACGACGTTGCGGAACAGGCGGACAATCGTGTTGGCATACAGGTCATTGACCGCCTCGGTGTCGTTGGTGATGCGCGTGACGATTCTGCCCACAGGCGTCAGGTCGAAAAAACGCATGGAGAGGCTTTCGACATGCGCCATCAGCTCATTGCGCAGGGTATAAACGATGTTCTGCCCGGTTTCCTGAATCTTCAGGTACTGCAGGCGGTTGCAGATAAATTGCAGCAGCAGAATCGCCACATACAGCCCCGCCGCAATCAGAATGCCCTGAAAGCGCGTTTCCGGCGGCAGATCCTGCGCGCTCTGCTGGGTGATGTACTTGTCAATCGCGTCGCCGATGATGCGCGGGCGGGCAATGTCGAACACCGTCAGCAGCCCCACCAGCACACAGCACAGCGCAACCGTTTTCCAGTAGGGCTTGATGTAGCCCATCAGGCGCAGGAAGGCGTTGCCGTGATACGAAACGTCCTGCGGCTCGTTATCCCCGAACTTACTCCGCATGTGCAGCGCCTCCTTCCTCGTGAAGCTCCTTTTCCAGCTGCTGCTTGCGGTACAGGCTTGCGTACAGCTTGCCGTTGTTCAGCAGCTCCTCGTGCGTGCCGTACTCCTCCACCTTGCCTTCGTCCAGCACAAGAATGTGGTCGGCGTCCTGAATGGTAGAAATGCGGTGCGCTACGATGATGGTCGTGCGACCCTTGCGCAAGCGGTGCAGGTTATCCAGTATTTGCCGTTCCGTGTCCGTATCAACAGCAGAGAGCGCATCGTCCAGCAGCAGAATCGGCGCATCCTTCATCAGCGCACGGGCGATGGAGGAACGCTGCTTCTGGCCGCCGGAAATCGTCACGCCGCGTTCGCCCACCAGCGTCTGGTACTGCTTGGGGAACTCCATGATGTTATCGTGGATGCAGGCGTTTTTCGCTGCCTCCTGCACCGCGTCCAGCGACTTGTTGTCCGAGCCGAACGCGATGTTGTTCTGCAGCGTGTCAGAGAAGAGGAAGTTATCCTGCGGCACACAGGCGATATTCCTGCGCAGCGCCGCCAGCGGGATTTCGCGCAGATTGTGTCCGTCGATGGTAATCATGCCGTCCGGTACGTCGTACAGGCGCATGAGCAGGCTCGGCAGCGTGCTTTTGCCCGAACCGGTGCGCCCCAGTACCGCCAGCGTCTCGCCCGCCTTCACATGCACCGACACATCTTCCAGCACCGGCACGGTCGGCTGGTCGGGATAGGCAAAGGACAGGTGTTCAATGTCGATATCGCCCTTGAGCGTCTGAATCGAAGGGTCCACCATGTCGCCGTCCACGATTTCCGGCTTCGCGTCAAAAATCTCCTGAATGCGACGCAGGCTCGCCAGCCCCTGGCTGACGCTCGTGATGCACTCGCCCACCGCCATCATCGGCCACACCAGCATCGTCACATACGAGTTGAAGCTGATAAACTGCCCGATGTTGATTTCGCCGTAAATCGCCAGATAGCCGCCGTAAGCCAGCGTCAGCAGACTCGCTATACCGACAATCAAGTCCAGCAGCGGCATCACCAGCGCCTGCAGGCGCACAACGCCGAGGTTCTTTTCCTTCGTGAACAGCGTCGTCTTCGCAAAAGCGTACAGCTCCTTGCGTTCCTGCACGAAGGATTTAATCACGCGGATGCCCGACACCGTTTCCTGCACTTGGTCCGTCAGCGTCGAGAACGCCTGCTGCTTGGCCAGAAAGCGCTTGTGCATCACCTTGCCATAGAAGTAATCGCCGAAGATGATGAGCATCAGCGGCAGCACCGCCACACCCGTCAATTTCGGGCTGACATACGTCATCATCTGCCACAGCACCAGCAGCAGCATCACCGTCGCGTCGAATGTGCTGATGACGTTCATGCCCACCAGCGTGCGAACCGCCTGCAGGTCGTTGATGAAGCGCGCCATCAGGTCGCCGGTCTTGTGCTCGTTGTAATAGTGCGGCGAGAGTGAGGATAAGTGCGCGAACAAATCGCTGCGCAATTCCTTCTCAATCGACCGTGCCGACCCGAACAGGAAAAAGCGCCACGCAAAGCGCCCCACCGCGATAATTACGCCAATCAGCACAATCTTCCAGACCAATCCCATCACGCCGCCCATATCCAGCGTGTGCTGATCCAGTCCGTTGGTAATTTCGCCTGTGAACCGCGGCACATAGGTATTCACCTCGTCCACAATGAACAGCGCCAGAATGCCCAGAATGTACTGCCACCAATGACGGCGGACATATCGCCACGCCAGCTTCAGCTCCTTCATTGCTGCCTCCTTATGCTTCGTAACGATTCATTGTAGCACATTTCGGCGCAAAAAGACACACATTCGCCGAAAATTCCGCGCAGGTTTACAATCCGGGCGGGCGTTTGTTTCCTTGCGGGATGGAAAGGGAAAAAGATGCCCCCGGAACGGCGGGTTTTGCGCGTTCCGGGGGATTTTTTTTACTTCGCCACGTTGTTGTTCGGCGTCCCATTCAAGAAGTTCCTTACATTCTCCACCGCCGTATCCATCAGCCGCTGGCGCGCCTCGTGGCTTGCCCACGCGATGTGCGGCGTGATAATCATGTTGTCCAGCCCCAGCAGCGGGTTGTCCGCCCGAATCGGCTCGGTGGACACCACGTCCGACGCGGCGGCGTACACCTTGCCGGACAGCAAAGCATCCCGCAAATCCGCTTCGTTGATGAGCCCGCCGCGCGCGGTATTGAGCAAAATCACGCCGTCTTTCATCTTCGCCAGCGCAGTTTTGTCAATCATGCCGACGTTCTCCGGGGTCTGCGGGCAGTGCAGGGACACAATGTCGCTACGGGCGTACAGTTCGTCCAGCGGCACATAGCCTTCACCCGATCCGTGGCGGCTGTAATAAATGACATTCATGCCGAACGCGCGGGCGAGTTCCGCCGTCGCCTGACCGATGCGCCCATAGCCGACGATGCCGAACGTCTTGCCCGCCAGCTCAATCAGCGGATAATCCCAGAAGGAGAAGTCTCGGCAAGCCGTCCAGCGTCCCTGCTGCACCGCGTCGTTATGATGGCCGATGCGGTGGCAGATTTCCAGCAGCTGCGCCATCACGAACTGCGCGACCGCCTGCGTGCCATAGGACGGAACATTTGCGACAACGATGCCCTTTTCCTTCGCCGCCGCAATGTCAATGACGTTGAAGCCCGTCGCCAGCACACCGATGTAGCGCAGATTCGGGCAAGCATCCATCGTCTGGCGGGTAATGGGCGTCTTATTGGTGAGGATAATCGGCGCGTCGCCGATGCGGGGAAGAATTTCCTCCGGCGCGGTGTAATCGTAGACAGTCAAGTCGCCCAAGGCGGCGAGGGCTTCCCAGCTCAGGTCGCCGGGATTCTCCACAGCGCCGTCCAGAATGGTGATTTTCATGGGTGTGTACCTCCTGCGGTGGTTTGTTTCGGTTCCTATTATATAGCAGGGTGTGACAGGATTGCAAGAGGATTTTGCGGATGCGCAAAGCAGAGAAGGATATACAGCCGCCTCTTGTGGGGGCACCATTCCAACGGTTCCTCGGCGACCCATTCAAAGGGAAAATTCAAACAGGTCGCGGCAGCGAAGCGTTCTGTGCCAAATGAGTGCGCCTCGATAGCCTGACCGCCGCCGTCCATCCACCTAATTCGCCTTTTTTCGCGAAAAATCCTGCTTTATACTATTTCCAGATAAGAATGCGCAAGCAGATGGCGCAGGTGAATCTGGAAATCGTATTACGTCCATTTTTCCCGGACAAGCAGGGATTCCCATCATGCGCTCCTCCAAAGCCGGGCAGACTGCATCTCGGAAGGAGGAATGCCGCATGGACAGAAAACGACCCTTGCACCCCAGTCCGCTGGTGAAAACGCTTGCGGACGCTCAGCGCCGCATGAGCCACACCGACGTGCTTGGCTCGTGGACAGGCGTGCCGTGGGAGGACGCGGACGAAGAACCCGTGCAGGACGCTGATGACCTGTGACGTGCATTTGACGCGTGTGCTGGGGCTTCCCGCCGTGCTGCGCGGGCGCTCGCAGGGGCATGTGGAACGCGCCGTGCTCGAAAACGACGGTCACGCGCTGCGTGGGCTGATTGTCCGGCGCGGGTTCGGCGGCGCAAAGTGGGTCGCGAGGGACAGCATTGCCTTGCTTGGCGACGTGTCTGTCATCCTCCGCGCCTGCCCAACGCACCTGCCCCGCAAAACGGATTTCCGCCTGCGCACTGTCAAGGATACGCGCGGCTTGACCCTCGGCTGCGTGACGGATGTGCTCATCAGCGCGGACAATCTGCTCGTCAGTGAGCTGGAGGTCTCCCTCGGTTTGATTGACGATTTCCGCGACGGACGGCGGCGCATCCGCCACTTTTCCGCTTCACCCGACGGCGATGTTCTCGTTCCGGAAGGCGAAATTCTCTTGGAAGGGAGGGAAACGCAGTGAACAAGATGCTGATTGGCTCAGCAGTCGGTCTGGCAATGGGTATCGGGCTGATGATGCTGCCCGGCATTCGTCAGGATGTCCAGAAAGGCGCAAACAAAGTCAAGAAAGCCGTGCAGGACATGAGCGAAGGACAGCAATAATGGAGGCGGGCAGGATTGCACCATCATGCGTCCTGCCCGTTTTCCCATCCGCTGCGAAAGGAGGAAAAGCGCATGGAGAAAGCCGTCACGCGGCGCAAATGGACAGCGGGGCTAATCATCGCCGGAGCAGCTGCACTGGTAATTACATTCTGGTCGCTGATCATGTCGATGCTGTCGCTGCTGGCAGTCGCAGGCGTTTTGACGCTGCTGTCCCTGCCGCTGTGCAAAGTACTGGAAAAGCGGCTGCCCAGCGGCGCGGCGGCGGCGATCGCCTTGCTGACATTGCTCGGCGCAGTGTTGGGAATGCTCTGGGGGCTGATTCCGCCCCTCTTGCGGCAGAGTGCGCAGCTCATGTCGCGCCTGCCCGCGCTGCTGGACAGCCTGCGGGAGCTGCTCGCCCGATGGAGTGCTGCGCTCGAAGCGCGCGGTATCCCCCTCGGCGACATGCAGGCGGAGCTGTTCTCGCGCATCAGCGCTGCCACGGGGCAGCTTGCCGCAACGCTCGTCAGCGGGATTCGCCGCCTGACCGGGAGCGTCAACCAATGGCTGCTTGCGCCGCTGCTGTCGTTCTACTTTTTGCGTGACCGCAAGCGCTTTTGCCTCCTGCTGTCGCTGGTTCTGCCCGTCAAATACCGTGCGCGCGGCATCCGTGCCGCCCGTGAAATGCGCCGCGAATCCGCCCTGTACCTGCGCGGACAGCTGATTCTCTCGCTGTTCGTCGCCGCCATGACCGCCCTTGCGCTGCTGCTCACGCGCACACCCGGCGCACTGCTGCTGGGGCTGTTCATGGGCGTGATGGAGCTGATTCCGTACATCGGGCCGTTCATTGCGGGCGTTCCGGCGGTGCTGCTGGCGCTGCAAAGCGGCTGGACGGCAGCGCTGTGGACACTGCTGGCAATTTGCCTTGTGCAGCAGGTGGAAGCGAACCTGCTCTCCCCGCGTCTGCTCTCCGGCGCGACGCGGCTGCATCCATTGGCGGTGCTGCTGGCGATTGCTTTCGGCGGCATGGCGGGCGGCGTGGTCGGAATGATGGCGGCGCTGCCGCTGGTTGTGTGCGTGCGCGGCGCAGTTAGAGGGTGGCGAGAGTGAGAAAAGCACCTTGTATACAACCAGTCCGCAAAAAAATCATCGCCGCAGGGAAATTTCTTTCTCTGCGGCGAATATTGTATGCAATTAGATTACATTGTACAGGTTACTTCGCAATGAAGTTCACCAGACGACCCGGCACGAAGATGACCTTCGTCACAGTCTTGCCCGCGAGGATCTTCTGGATTTCCGGCAGCTGCTGGAGTTCCGTCTCCGCGCGTTCCTTCGTCATGTCGGCGGGAATCATCACGCGGCCGCGAACCTTGCCGCAGACCTGCACGGCGATTTCGATTTCCGACTTCACCAGCGCGTCTTCGTCCCACGTCGGCCACTTCTGATACGTCATCGTGCCGCCGAAGCCCTGATTCTCCCACATTTCTTCCGTGATGTGCGGCGCAACGGGGTTGAGCAGCAGGAGCAGGGTTTTGAGTTCCCCGCGCGTCACACTGCCGACGGAAACCATTTCATTCACCAGCGTCATCATCTGCGCGATGGCAGTGTTGAACTTCATAGCTTCATAGTCCGTCGAAACCTTCTTGATTGTTTCGTGCATGAGGGTGTTCAGCTTCTCGCTGTACCCCTCGTCGGGCGTCACATTCTCCTGCAGGCGCCACACACGGTCAAGGAAGCGGCGGCAGCCCTTCGCGCTCTGCGTGCTCCACGGAATCGCCTGATCGAACGCGCCCATGAACATCTCGTACACGCGGAAAGCGTCCGCGCCGATTTCGTCGATGATATCATCCGGGTTGACGACGTTGCCGCGCGACTTGGACATCTTCTCGCCGTTCTCGCCCAGAATCATGCCGTGGCTGGTGCGCTTCTGGTAGGGTTCAGGCGCGGGAATCACGCCAATGTCATGCAGGAACAGATGCCAGAAACGGCTGTACAGCAGATGCAGGGTCGTGTGCTCCATGCCGCCGTTGTACCAGTCCACAGGCAGCCAATAGCGAAGCGCTTCGGGCGAGGCAATGGCTGTTTCGCAGTGCGGGTCGCAGTAGCGCATGAAGTACCAGCTTGACCCTGCCCACTGGGGCATGGTGTCGGTTTCGCGCGTCGCCGGGCCGCCGCAGCACGGGCAGGTGGTGTTCACCCAGTCATGCATGACGGACAGGGGGGATTCGCCGGAATCGGTCGGCTCGTAGTTGTCCACCATCGGCAGCGTCACAGGGAGCTGATCTTCCGGCACAGCCACCATACCGCACTTGTCGCAGTGGACAATCGGGATGGGTTCGCCCCAGTAGCGCTGGCGGCTGAACACCCAGTCGCGGAGCTTGTAGTTGACCTTCTTCTCGCCCAGCCCGTTCTTCTCCAGATACTCAATGATCGCTTCCTTCGCCTGCGCGACCTTCATGCCATCAAGGAAGCCGGAATTGACCATCACGCCGTCCTGAATATCGGTATACGCTGCTTCCTCAATATTACCGCCCGCGACGACCTCAATCATCGGGATGCCGAACTTGTGCGCGAACTCCCAGTCACGGGTGTCGTGCGCCGGAACAGCCATGATTGCGCCCGTGCCGTAGGTCATCAGCACATAGTCGCTCAGCCAAATCGGGATTTCCTTGCCGTTGACGGGGTTGACGGCGCGGACACCCTCAATCTGCACGCCCGTCTTGTCCTTCGCCAGTTCGGCGCGCTCAAAATCGCTCTTCTTCGCGGCTTCCGCGCGGTACGCCATGCACGCGTCGTAGTTGGTGATTTGGTCCTTCAGCTTGTCAATCAGCGGATGCTCAGGGGACAAGACCATGTACGTCGCACCGAAGAGCGTATCCGGGCGCGTGGTGAAAACGCGCACCTTCTCGCCCGGCACGGTCAGGGAAAAATCCACTTCCGCTCCGACACTGCGGCCAATCCAGTTGCGCTGCTGCACCTTCACCTTGTCGATGAAGTCCACCGTGTCCAAGCCGTCGAGCAGCTTCTGGGCATAGGCGGTAATCTTCAGCATCCACTGCTTCTTGACCTTGCGGATGACCTGCGTGCCGCAGCGCTCGCACACGCCGCCGACAACTTCCTCATTCGCCAGACCGCACTTGCAGCTGGGGCACCAGTTGATGGGCATTTCGGACTTGTACGCCAGCCCGTGCTTGAACAGCTGAAGGAAAATCCACTGCGTCCAGCGGTAGTAGGACGGGTCGGTGGTGTTGACCTCGCGGGAATAGTCGAAGGAGAAGCCGATTTTCTGCAATTGCTCGCGGAAGTGGTCGATGTTCTTCTTCGTCACGATGGCGGGGTGAACCTTGTTCTTGATGGCGTAGTTCTCCGTCGGCAGACCGAAGGCGTCCCAGCCGATGGGGAAAAGGACATTGCAGCCCTCCATGCGGCGCTTGCGGGCGATGATATCCATCGCGGTATTGGAGCGCGGATGGCCGACGTGCAGCCCCTGTCCCGACGGATACGGGAACTCAATCAGGCCGTAGAATTTCGGCATGGTGTAGTCGTTCTTCGCCTCGAAAACGTGACTGTCCGCCCAGCGCTTCTGCCACTTCGGTTCGATGGCTTTGGGGTCATAGGGTTTGAATTCCATGATGCTTCCTCCCTGCTTTTCTCGGACGGAACAAAAAAACGTTCCGCCCCTGCAAACTCTGCAAAGACGAAACGGATGTTTCGCGGTACCACTCTGCTTGTCCGGACGTGCCGAACCTCTCTTGCGCGTAACGTGCGCCATTCGCCGAACCCTTCGTCCGGTTTGCGCTCCGGGGCGAGCGGCTGACAGGCGTCTGACCGCGCTTCCACCAGCACGCGGCTCTCTGGAACAGACGGAACTTCCAGCGTTCCCCTTCATTGCGGGATACCGTCAGTATAATGCTTTTTGCGGGTGTTGTCAAGGGTTTCGGTCTTTGCTTTTTCGGTGTTTTTACACGCAGAATGGTTCGCTTCAGCCGAATTTTGTGCTATACTGTTAGCAATTATGCTTCGGCAAGGAGGAAAGGCGTTATGCACCTGATTATCCCCAAGAATTACAATCCCGTGCTGAACCTGCGGGATACGGAAATCGCCATCAAACTGGTCAAGGATTTTTTCGAGACGGAGTTAGCCCGCGCGCTGAACCTGACCCGTGTGTCCGCGCCGATTATGGTCACGCCCGGCAGCGGTCTGAACGACAACCTGAACGGCGTCGAACGACCGGTATCCTTTGACGTTCTTGAAACCGGCGAAACGGCGGAAATCGTCCATTCGCTGGCGAAATGGAAGCGTCAGGCGCTCAAAACGTACGGTTTCCAGCCCGGTGAAGGGCTGTACACGGACATGAACGCCATCCGCCGCGACGAAACGACCGACAACATCCACTCGATTTTCGTCGACCAGTGGGACTGGGAGAAAATCATCACCCCTAAGCAGCGCACGATGGAGACGCTGCAAGCGACCGTCCGCGCGATTTACCTCACCCTGCGCAAGACGGAGGGCTTCGTCTGCGCGCATTATCCGCACATCAAGCCCGAACTGCCCGACGACATCACGTTCGTCTCGTCGCAGGAATTGGAGGATTTGTATCCCGACCTGCCGCCGAAGGAACGCGAATACCGGGCGGTACGCGAATACGGCGCGGTGTTCCTGACGGGCATCGGCGGTGCGCTGCGTTCCGGACAGATGCACGACGGCCGCGCCCCAGACTACGACGACTGGTCACTCAACGGTGACATTCTGCTCTACGATCCGCTGCTGGACATTGCGCTGGAAGTGTCGAGCATGGGCATCCGTGTTGACCCGGACGCGCTGCGCCGCCAGTTGGCGATTCGCGGCTGCGAGGAGCGCGCGGAGCTGCCATTCCAGAAGGCACTGCTCAACGGCGAGCTGCCCCAGACGATGGGCGGCGGCATCGGGCAGAGCCGCATGTGCGTCTATCTGCTGCGCAAGGCGCATGTGGGCGAGGTGCAGGCGAGCCTGTGGCCGCTGGACGTGCAGGACGCGTGCAGGAAGGCAAATATTCAGCTGCTGTAAGCAAAGCAATGAGGGCAAGCCTGAAATGCGGCTTGCCCCCTGTTTTATTATCCCGTATGAAATTGCCCCATCATGCAGAGACTCTCGCCGCTGCCCCATCTGCTTCATACTGCACGATCCACCGCCGAAGTGTTTCCTGACTTACGCCTGCCTCTGCTGCTGCGTCACACATGCTTTTCTTTCCGAATTTGCCTTTTGCTGATATCCCATAAAATGCTCCCTCCATGATTGACAGTTTGGTTTTTTACTGTCTCTCATAGAGGGAGCATATCACATTCCCCAGCAGTGTCTTCATGTCCGCGCAGGGAAGCGTTCACTCCCCTGCGCGGACGTTTTTTGACTGGCTTATACTATTCCCAAATGAGAATTCACGGCGCAAGCAGATGGCGCAGGTGAATTCGGAAATAGTATTACTTCTTTTCCGACCCCATCGCGCCCGTCATCAGGACAGCACCCGAAATCGCGGCGAGCAGCATCAGGATGAAGGAGAGGATGAACGGAACGCCCAGCGCGCCGATGGTGGACGTGCCGCCGAAAATCAGCACGAGGTCATCCATGCGGAAGTTGATTTCCGTCACCAGATAACGGAACCACGCAACCAGTGTGCATGCCAGACCAGCCGCCGCCAGCAGACCAATCTTCTTCACGCCCGCGACGAGGTAGCACACTGCCGACACGAGGAGCAGCACCAGCACAACCGCGTCGAAGTTCATCTTCGTGGTCGCAGCCGTGTCAATGATGATGTAGAAGATAGCCGCCAGCACCGCAATCACCGCTGCGACAATCGAAACCGTCTTGCGGTCAGCGGACGCCGCCTTCTTCTTGACGTCCATGAAGTAGGACACCAGCATCGCGAGACCGAAGAGCGCTGTCAGCACAATCAGCACAATGCGCGCAATCAGCATGTCCGTCTCGACCCAAGACGTCGTGTGGACAACGTGGCTGGTTTCGTTCATGCCGTTCATGGCGGCAGAGTTCGCGTAGGTATAGAGGAAGTTCTTCGCCGAAGTGCGGAGGTTGTTCAGCAGCTTGCCGTCTTCCGCCGCCCAGCCTTCAATCTTCGACACCAGCCAGTCGCCGGAGGACAGCCAAGTGTCATTGCCCGCTTCCAGACCGATGGAAACGTCCATCCAGTTGCGGTTCGCCATCACAGCGTCCGTCAGCGTCACGCCGACGAAGCCCCATTCCTTGCGCAGAACTTCGTTGCAAAGTCCGCTGTGCGCACCTGCCCAGCGCGTGCCGATACGGTTGAAGGAGGTCATGGCGGCGTTCGCACCGCCCTCTTCCACCGCGTACTGGAAACCCTTCAAGTAGATTTCACGAATCGCCTGTTCCGTCGCGAAGGTTGCAACCGACTGGCGGTACGTCTCAAAGTCATTAAGAGCGAAGTGCTTGATGTAGACGACCAGACCCTTCGAGCGAGCCGCTGCCACTTCCTGCGCCGCCATCTTGCCGGACAGGAAGCCGTCCTCGGAGTAATACTCGAAGTTGCGGCCAGAGTAAGGCGTGCGGTGGATGTTCATCGCCGGGCCATACCAGCCAACCACGCGGTTGTCGGAGCGCAGCGCATCTTCGCCCATCGACAGACCGACATTGTAGAGGATTTCCGTGTTGAACGTCGCCGCCATGACCGGTTCGGAGGTATACGCCACCGTGGAGTTGTTGCCGGCATACGTCGCCTTGATGCCCTGCGGGCCGTCCGCTGCCACCGTCGCGGGCAGACCGATGGAGTCGATTGCCCGCGTGCCGTAGCCGGAGTGGCCAACCAGTTCCGCCAAATCCGTCAGCGTCAGCTGATTGAGCAGATCCACCCACATCGGGTCGTCGTAGTCCTTGCCAATCAGGTTCGCCAAGGTGTAGTTCGTCGCGGTTGAACCCGTAATGACCGTCTCGTCGGGCGCTTCCGCCGTGTAGTTGAATTGCAGACCGTTGATGATGGCATCGTTCGCCGTCAGGCTGGCATAAGAAACCGGCCAAGTGCCCTGCCAGTCGCTGCGGGACAGGTACGTCACGAGTTTCTCGCCGTAGCTGTTCAGGTCCGCATCACCGAACTGGTTGGTAATCTTGTAGCCCGTGCCGGACACGCTGTACGTCGCATTGTCGTCGCTGTCGACCGTGAACTTATAGACCTTTGCCGCGTCGCCAGGGGCATCCATCGCCGCCGCGCCGTTCGCGGTCAGCGTTGCGGTTTCCGCCTCTTCTGCGCCTTCCGCAGCCGGCGTTTCCTGTGCGATGGGGGCATAGCCCTTCGCCGCGAGGATGTTGTTCACCGCGTCGTGTGCATCCAGACCAACGCTCAGGTAGTAGTCACCCGCTTCGAGAATGTAGGTTTTGTTGATATGCTCGTCATAAACCGTCAATTCCTTGCGATCCACCGTCACAGAGACGGTCTCGGATTCACCGGGCTGGAGGACATTCGTCTTGCCGAAGCCGACAAGCTGCACAGACGCCTTCTCAATCGCGTTCGCGCGGTCGAATTCGGTGTACGGCTGCTGACCGTAGACCTGCACGACTTCCTTGCCTGCGACGTTGCCCGTGTTCGTCACCTTCACCAGCACGGTGAAGCTGTCGGTTGCCGCGTCGTAGGTCACGCTTTCCAGCGCCTGTTCAAACGTGGTGTAAGACATGCCATAGCCGAAGGGATACGCGACTTCCTCGCCGTACACCCAGCTGTCGCCCTTGGATGCGAAGATGCCCGCATTGCCGGACGCGTTGCCCTGCTCCATGACCGCATCTTCATAGCGCGTTTCGTAGTACTTGTAGCCGACATAGATGCCTTCGGATTCCACCAGATAGTGAATCGCATAGCGCACCTTCGTCCTGTCGCCCGGCACGCCGTCAATCGTCACGCCGCCGACCGTGCCCGTCTCTTTATCCGCATTGGTGTAGACGTAGGAGCCGAAGTTCTGAATCGCCGCGGAGGACAGGGAGGACACGGAGTAGGTGTCCACCAGTCGGCCAGAGGGGTTCACGTCGCCCACCAGAATCTGCGCCACCGCGTTCAGACCGTACTGACCGGGGCCGCCGATCCACAGGCAGGCATCCACGCCGTATTCCGGATTGTTCACCCAGTCCATCGCCATGGCGTTGGAGGAGTTAATCAGCACAATCGTCTTGCTGAAGCCCTGCGAAGCCACATACTTGAGCAGCTCGCGCTCGGAATCCTGCAATTCAAAGTACGACGTACCGTCGGTGAATTCGCCGGTGTACAGGTCAGCGCCTTCGCCGCCGGAGCGTCCGATAACGACAATCGCCGCATCCTTGTAGCCGTCCAGATTCACGCCGGAAGATGCCACCGCGTCCGCCGAAACCTCGGCAATGCGGGTCGCCGCCGGAACGTCCGCATATTCGGTGAACATGCCGGGCGTGGAGCGGTTGGTCTTGTCTTCCTTCATCTGCGCAATCTGCGCGCTGTACCAGTCCATCATCGCGGTGTTGACGTTCAGACCCGCCGCAGTGAGCGCGCTGGTCATTGTCGCTGCCTTGCTGGTATCAACCTGACCAGAACCCGTGCCGCCATAGATGGTATCAACTGCGCCGCGGCCGAAAACGGTCACGCCCAGTCCTTTTTCCATCGGCAGCGCGCCGTTGTTCGTCAGCAGCACAGAGCCTTCGCCCTGAATCTGCTCACACAGCGCCTTCTGCCACGCGGTCAGCGCATCATCGTCACGCGTGCCGTCTTCCTTCAGAAAACTGGAGGCGTAATAGGTAGAGTTTTTGCTGGGGTCATCCGTCACCACGCTCGTGGTCACGATGCCCAGTTCCTTGTTGATCATCATGGCGTAAGCAGCCGTGAAGTAACTGCCCACCAGAACAATCGTCAGGAGAATACAGGAGATGGATGTCAAGAGTGCCAAGAGTTTTGTGCGTTTCATGGACACCTTTCCCTTTCTATGAGGGCGCAGCGCCCCCTTTGATGTGCTGATTCTATCATAAAAAAACGACACGAAACGCATTCGTGTCGAAACTGGTTGTTTTTTGTGCGCAAATCGTCATGCCGACTGCTGCGAACGCGGCAGCAGAAGTGAGAGGGTGAACATCTGGTCCTTCGTGTCGATGCTCATATGCCCGTCGTACTTCTCGATGATATAGCGGATGGAGCGCAGTCCGAAGCCGTGGTACTGTGTGTCCTTCTCCGTCTTCGGCAGTCCCTCGTGCATTTCCGGCGGCTTGCTGCAAAAATTCTCAAAGACAATCTGCGTCATGCCCACTACGTCGCTGACGCGGATGTTGATGCTGCGGTTTTCGGGCGCTTCCGCCATCACCGCCTGAATCGCGTTGTCCAGTGCATTGCCGAAGATGGAATAGATATCGGACTTGTCAATGGGCGAAAGCAGCGACGCATCCAGCATCGTCGTCAGCAGAATGTGATTTGCGCTGCAATACAGGCTCTTTTCAGACAGCACCGAATCCAGCGCCGCATTGCCCGTGTGGAACGTGTACTCATAGCGCTGAATCGCCTGCTCCACCTCGTCAAAAAACGCCGCGTGTTCATCCAGCTGCTGCGCCCGGCGGTAGGTATCAATGTGATAGCGCAGGTCGTGGCACTTCATGTTGATGCTGTCAATCGTCTTGCCCAGCAGCTGATGCCTGGATTCCTCCCGCGCCAACAGGCTCTCGATGATTTCCTTCTCGCGGCGCATCTCGTCGGCGTACATGCACTGGTAAATCAACACCATCACCATAATGACCGAGAGAATCGAGAACAGGCGGTCAATCAGCGAAATATCCGTCGGGAGCGACACAGAACGTACAAACACCGTCAGCAGCGTCACCAGCGTCAGGAACAGCACCTTCCAGTTGCCGAGCTTCAAATCGCCGTTCTCCGGGAAGCGCCGCACAAACATCAGATAACACACCGCGTACACCACCACGAACGATGCGCCGGAGAGCAGATAGAACAGCGGATCGTGCGGTTTGGCCATCCAGCATGTCGCCAGTCCACCGACCTTGAACGCCAGATTCTGAATCGCATAAGAGGAAATGCCGATACAAAGTGCATTCGTCGTCGGAATGTCCATCGTCAGGCACAGCACCAGCAGCGATTCGGCAAAAATCGCTGCCACGCGTGCAAAACGATGCCCCAGCAGCGGATGAAACCATGCCAGCACCAAGTAGCACAGCACCACCGGCAGCACAATTTTCAGCGGGCGCAGCCGCGACTTCATCCGCACAACGAACAGCCCCTCCGCCAGCAGAATCTGCACCGCGAAGAACATATGGAATGGAAAATCATTGTTCAGGTAATTCGCCAAGTTCGTCAGCATCTTCGTCACCTCACGCCGTAATAGCGGTTGACCGCATTCAGAAAGTCCCTGCGCATCGCGCGCGACAGCGGAATCGCCTCGCCGTGAACCGTCACATCGTTCTTTCCAACCATCGTCACGAAGCCCAGATTGACGATATAGGAATGCGAGCTTCGGCTGAATTCCGCGCCCAACTGTTCCTCCGCCTCCTGCAAGGACGAGCGGACGGGGAATTCGCCCTGCGCCGTATGATAAATGACATGGTGATTGCTGCCCTCGGCATAGTAAATCTCGTTTTTCTCCAAGAACAGGATGTTGTCTTTCGTTTTCAGGCAGATTTTCGACTGCCGGTACTCCACCCGCTTGAACGCCTTGTTCAGTTTCACAGTCAGCCCCGGCAGCGTCACCGGCTTGACCAGAAAGCCGATGGCGTCCACCTCATAGCCGCGGATGGCGCACTGGCTGAGACGCGTGGTGAAAATCAGGATGGCGTCCGGGTGACTCCGCCGCAGCTGCTCCGCCGTCGAAAGGCCGTCCATGCCCGGCATGTCAATGTCCATCAGCACAATGTCCGGATGCTCGCACCCGACGAGAAACGACGCCCCATCCGGGTAGAACACCAGCTGCGCCATGCGTCCCGTTTCCGCCAGATACTGCGCCACCAAGCCCTGCATATACTGGCGCGTCTCCAATTCATCATCCACAATGGCGATGGTCATAGGCTGCCCTCCGATTGTTTTGTTATTCTATTATAACAAACTGCGCAGCGGATGTAAAGCCGCCTTGCTGAATAAAAAACTGCCGCTGACGTGAAGTTCGTCAGCGGCAAAAGTACTGCGCCAAGCGGAACGACCAGACGCCTATGCGGAAGCGGTGCAGGCAGATGGCGCGGGAGAATCCAAAACAGCTTTATTTTTCCTGCTGCAGCCCGTACTTCTTCATCCGCCGATACAGCGTCGCACGGCTGATGCCCAGCTGCTTCAGCACCGCGTCCCGGTCGCTCGGATGCTCGCTGAGGGCACAGCGCAGTTCCCGCTCCTCGTCGCTGCTGATGACCAATACTTGCTGCTGCGGTGCGCTGCCCGTGCGCTCCGGGTACAGCAGCTGCTGCACAAAATCCGCGTCCATGCGGTTGGTGCGCGTCAGCAGAAACGCCTTCTCGAAGAAAATTGACATTTCCCGCTGATTGCCCGGCCACGAGTAGCTCATCAGCAGCTTCAGCGCATCGGGCGTGAAGGTCGCCTGTTTCCGCGTGTGCACACGCGCAAAGGCAATGTTTTCCTCCACCAGCTGGGCAAAATCCTGCTGACATTCGCGCAGGGGCGGCAAATCAATGCGGTAGTCGTTCAGTTTGTCCGCCAGCGGCAGCAGAAATTCGCCTGCCTTCGCCATAGCCAGCAAATCCCGGTTCGTTGAGCAAATCACACGAATAGACGCCCAAATCGGCTTGGACTGCCCCGGCGCGTAGTACTGCTCATAGCGAATAACGTTCAGCAGCTGATGCTGGCTTTCGGGCGTAAGCAAATCCACATGCCGCAGGTACAGCGTTCCCTTGTGCGCATTGTATACAAGCCCGTTGCTCGTCGCGCGCCCAAAGAGCAGCTCGGTTTGATTCGCAATCGGCAGGGTGCTCACATCCGCCTGAATGAACTGCTTGTCGCGCCGCAGACTCTCGTTGTGGATGCACTCTGCCAGACGCGTCTTTTCCGTGCCGGGTTCACCGCAAATCAGCAGCGGCAGTTCGTACTGCGCGTACATCGCGGCGTTTTCCAGCGCAGGGCGCATTTTCGGCGCGTGGGAGATGAACTTGCCGAATTTTCGCGTTGCGGCGTCGCCCTGCTGCACATGGTCTTTGCGGATACTCTCCTGCATGTCATCCACCGAGCCGAACGCATACAGTGACAGAATTGTGCCGAAGTTCTGCCCGCTGACATCAATGCAGGCGATATTGAGCAGATACCGCTCCTTCTGTATCATCACGACGTGCGAATACAGGTTTTTCCGCTCCTTGAGCGACTCGAACACGGCACTGGTCAGCGTCAGACCCGGCAGTTCCGTGAAGCGCTTGCCGACCAGCTGTGCCTGTGTGCAGTGGAACGCGTTTTCCGCCACCGTGTTTGCAATTTCAATCACGCCGTCGGGATTCAGCTTCAAAATGGCATCAAAGGAGTAGTTCAGCAGGGAGGAGAACTCCGCCGTCCTGCGCTGCTCCACTTTGATGGCATCCATTGCCAGCCGTGCCCGGCGGAGCGCATCGCGGATGCACTCGTCCGAGCTGTCAACGAACACCGTCGTAATCCCCTGCGCCGCGGCATAGTTGCAGGCGTTTTCGCTGCCGATGATGGCTTCCGCGCCGTCCTGGATGGCATTCCGCGTCACCTGCGCGACCATGTCCGAGCTGCCCGCATAATACACCTTCACATCCGCGTTCGCCAGCGCACCGATGTTCTCCACGTCGGAATACATATGCCGGAAGCCGACGAAGGCGATTTTCGGATGCTTATGCGGTATCAAATCGCACGCCTGTTTGACGAAGCCCGCCATTTCCTGCCCGGAAAAGGTGATCTCCGACACGGGGTACTCCACATGCTTTTTGAGCAGCTGCGCCTGATTGCCGCGCGCAACGACAATGCCTGTGCAGCCCTCCATGGCTTTGGATACGTCCTCCACCACCTGCCGCGACGTGGTCTGGATGACCTCGGCGTCGAACTTCGTCGTCTGCACAATGCGGACGGTTGCGTCATACACCGTAGGGTTCGGCGTGACAACCAGCAGCTTCAACATGGCGTTTTCTCCCCTTGATCGAGCTTGATGCTGTTATTGTATCACGCGCGTCGATACCTGTCAAACGTGCAGCTTCTGCCCGATGCGCACAGCGCGGAAAAGGCGCTTGGCGGCATCCAGATACAGCGTCCGCGCGTTTTCAATCGCTTCTGACAGCGCCATGGGTTTTGATACCGTCGTCTGAATCGTGCTTTCGCAAACGTCGAACAGCCCTTCCGCGCCTGCGCCGATACCGCCGCAAATGCACAGCACCGGCACATTCGCCTTCGCGCACCGCCGTGCCACGCCAATCGGCACTTTGCCAAACTGCACGCTCTGTCCGTCTATTCTGCCCTCGCCCGTCACAACCAAATTCACCTGTTTGAGCTGCTCGTCAAAGCGAACCGTCTCCAGCACCGCGTCTATGCCGCTTTTCAGCGTCGCCTTCAGCACGCCGCCCAGCGCCGCGCCCAATCCACCCGCCGCACCCGCGCCGGGGAAATCCGCAATACCGCGTCCAATGGTTTTTTCGACGACCTGCGCATAGTGTTTCATGCCTGCTTCCAGTTCCGCGCAGATTTCCGGCGTTGCGCCCTTCTGCGGGCCGTAGGTGTACGTCGCACCCGTCGCGCCCAGCAGCGGGTTCGTCACGTCGCACAGCACGGTGATGCGGCAATCCGCAAGTTCCGGCATCAGCCCGGAAAAATCCGCATGGCAGACATCCGCCAGCGCCCCGCCTGTTGGGGAAACCGGCCTTTCCTGCCGATCTGTGAACACCGCGCCCAAGGCGCTGAGCATCCCCAGCCCGCCGTCATTCGTTGCGCTTCCGCCAATGCCAATCAGCAGTGATTTCGCGCCGCACCGAATGGCTTGCGCCATCAGCTCGCCCGTGCCGAAGCTGGTCGTTTTACGCGGGTCACGCTGCGCCGCCGGCACATACGGCAAGCCGCTCGCCTGTGCCATTTCAAGCACAGCCGTCTGTCCGTCGCCCAGCAAGCCCCACTGCGCATCCACAGGCGCAAAGAGCGGGCCGGTCACACGCGTCGTCATCCGTTTTCCGCCCATTGCGCAAAGCAGCGCATCCACCGTGCCTTCGCCGTCGTCGGCAATGGGCAGCGATACCGTTTCCGCATCCGGGAAAATGTCAGCCGCGGCTTCCTGAAGCAAATCGCAGATTTCCACCGCCGTCAGCGACCCCTTGAATGAATCGGACGCAAAGAGCATTTTCATCAGCGGATTCTCCTTTCTTCCATCGGGTTCATCATACCACAAACGGCAGGCAGGAGCAATCTTTCCTGCCTGCCGAGAATGACTCTATCAGCGAATTAGTGATGCAGCACTTCGCCGGTCAGCTTCTGGTAATACTTCAGCAGCGCGCTATGGTCGCAGACGCCGCAGCCGTCCTTGTGCAGCACCTTCATCATCTCCAGCACCGCCTGCGTCAGCGGAATCGGGGCATCCACCGCGCTCGCCGCATCAACGACGTTCTTCAAGTCCTTGATGTGCAGGTCAATGCGGAAGCCGGGCTCGAAGTTCTGATCCATCATCATCGGCGCTTTCGCGTTCATAACGGTAGAGCCAGCCAGACCGCCGCGAATCGCTTCGAAAATCTTCTGGGGCTCAACGCCGCACATCTGACCCATCTGCATTGCTTCCGCCAGCACTGCGATGTTGACCGCCACGATGGTCTGGTTGCACAGCTTGGTCACGTTGCCCGCACCGATACCGCCGCACAGCACCACAGACGAGCCCATGCTTGCCAGAACGGGCTTGAAGCGGTTGAACACCTCTTCCTTGCCGCCGACCATGAAGGACAGCGTTCCGTCAATCGCCTTGGGCTGACCGCCGGACACAGGCGCATCCAGCATGTCAATGCCGCGCTTTTCCAGCTCCGCCGCGATTTCGCGGGACGCAACCGGGTTGATGGACGAGCAGTCAATGAACACAGCCGTCTTGGGCATTGCATCCGCCAGCTTGTCCTCTTCCAGCATGACGGACTTCACCTGCGGGCTGTTCGGCAGCATGGTGATGACCAAATCAACGTTCTTCACCGTGTCAGCAGAAGAAGCGCAGATATTCGCGCCCGCCGCCTTCATTTCCTCGTTCGCCGCCGGATTGCGGTCAAACACAAACAGCTCATGACCCGCCTTGATGAGGTTCTTCGCCATCGGCTTGCCCATGATGCCCAGACCAATGAATGCAATCTTCATATCAAAAATCCTCCTTAATTACGCAATTATATCTTTCAGCCTGTTTGAATCAGGCGGGAAAGCAATTTACAGCAGCCCCATGTCCGTGAGGACAGTTTTCAGCCGCGCGCGCTGTTCGTCGTTCAGCGGCTGAATGGGCTTCACGCAGTCGCCGCAGTCGTGTCCGATGAGCTTGAGCGCTTCCTTCAGCACAACGGGGAACGTGCCCATGTTGGTTGCGATTCGCAGGGCGGAGAAGCGGAACTGCGCATCCAGCGCGCCCGCCGCATCACCCGCGCGGAACTTCTCGTAGATATCCACCGCAATTCTCGGCGCAACGTTGGCGCAGGATGCAATCGCACCCGATGCCCCGTAGCACAGCGCGGCGTAAATCAGCGTGTCACGTCCCATCATGACGTGGAAGTTGTCCATCCCGCGCGTCAGGCGGAGATACTCTTCCGTATTCGTCATGTCGCCCGTGGAATCCTTCACGCCGATGATGTTGTCGATTTCCGCCAGCTTGGCAACGGTTGCCGGTTCAACGGTGACGTTTGTCTTGGGGCGGTTGTTGTAGATGATAATCGGCAGATTCGTCTCGGAGGCGATTTCGCGGTAGTATTCGGACACCTCATACTGCGTCTGACTGACGAACATGGGGGTCAAGACGCTCAGCGCATCAATGCCGCCGACCCGCTCCACCGCCTTGGCGATTTCCACCGCGCCACGCGTGGTGATATTGTTCGCCCCTGCGTAGATGTCCATGCGCCCGCGCACCGCGTCCTTCGTCACCGCCAACACCTCGCGGTAGAAGCCCATGTCATGCGCATAGAACTCGCCCGTCGTCCCGAAGGGGAACACGCCGTGAATCCCGCTATTTGCCAGATACTCAATCAAATCGCGATACGCCTTCTCGTTGAACTTGCCATCCTGCGTGACAGGCGTTACAATCGGCACAACGATGCCATGAGGCTTGAATGCCATAAAACCGCTCCTTTCAGCAATCGTGAATCATCACCAGCGGACGCACATCCGGCTTTTCCGTCTGAATGACATTGTTCTCAAAGCGCACATCCTCGCAGAAGCGAAGTGTGAACGCCGCCCCGGAGGACAGCCCATGCCGGTCGTACTCCGGGTACTTCTCCCCGATGGGCTGCGGCGCATCCACGCCATGCCGACATCCGCCCGGCAGCAGCAAATCGCAGTCCGCCACCAGCACATCGCGAATTTTGTTCTCCGCGCTGTCGCCGATGAACAGGCTCTCATAGACCGTTTTGCAGCGGCTGAACAGATACGGCGCGCGATAGCCGATGCGCCGGAATGCGATGTGCGCCATCGACCCCACTCGCACCGGAAACTGCGGCGCTTTGCGGTTTCTGTGACCGATAGTCATATACATCGGGCCGCCGCAGTCCGTCATGTCAATGTCCTCGAAGGTGCAATTGCGAATCGCCGCACCGTCGACGGTTTCCACCGCAATGCCGCATCGGTTGACATTTTTGAGGATACAGCGCCGCACTGTGACGTTCTCCACCTTCGCGTAAGAATCCGTGCCAATTTTGATGGCGCTCGCCAGCGACTGGATGATCAAGTCCTCCGCAAGGATGTTCCGGCAGCCCATTCTGTCCGCCGTTTTCAGGCAGAAACCGTCGTCGCCCGCCATGATGCAGCAGTGGCGCACGCTCAGGTCGTGGCAGTCCACGGGGTCGATGCCGTCGCGGTTGGGGGTGTTCATGCAGTCCAGCATCAGGTGCTCCAGCGTCACAAAGCGGCTGGAGAGCGGCACAAGCGTCCAGTAAGCAGCGTTTGTGAACCGCACGTCGGACACGCGGATATCCTCGCAGCAAGCCATATAAAGGTTATCCGGGCGCGACGTGTACAGCTTGTTGATGCCCTTCGGGTCGTTGACCTTGAAGCGGCAGCGGCCGTTTGCGTTCAATTCGCCTCCGCCGGAAATGCTGATGTTCCGCGCACGCTCGGCATAGACCAGCGCCCGCCCGGTGTTGCGCACAGCCACCAGACTTTCGCACGGCACGACATGCGGATAAGTTGCGTAATTCTGCGATGCCAGCAGCACCGCGTTTTTGTCCAGCCAGAGCATCGTATCCGAGCGGAGCTGCACCTGTTTGGTCAGGTACGTTCCTTCCGGCACGACAACCACGCCGCCTTTGCCTTCCGCCGCATCCAGTGCCCGCTGAATCGCCAGCGTGTCCAGCGTACTTCCGTCACCCTTTGCGCCGTAGTCGCGCACATTGAAGCGCTCGCCCGGCGGCAGCATGTTCCGGCTCAGGTTCGAGGCATCCCACACGCGCAATCCGCACCAGTCCGCCGCGCCGTCCGCAGCCGTCAGCAGCACCTGCGCCGCGTTCTCCGCGTCAAACGCCATCCGGAATCCTTTCGCCCGAAGCGCGCCATCCACATTCACATCAAACGTGTGCGACGCAAAATCCAGCGAAATCGTCATGCGATACCAGTTTCCGCCGGGGAAATACTGCCATGGGGCATATCCGCCGCAGATTCGCCGCCATTCCTCGCCGTCGGAGAGGAACAGGCTGTTTGCAAAGAGCGCCGCCTTCATGATTGTGTGCCCGTCCGCATCCCGAACTTCCGGGAACACGGCGGATTCTTCACCACTTGCACGGCAGGTGATTTCCACCATTGCTTCCCGCCAGATCGCCGGGAACGTCACCGCGCCGCTGCCCGTCACGCGCAGGAAGCTGCCAATGCCGCGCTGCTGCAGGATGTTCCCCTGCGTCTCCGCCAGCAAGCGGCAATTCATCGGCATCAACGTGAAGTTTTCCACCAGTATCGGCACATCCGTCTGGTCTTTCCAGTCCACGCGGTTCAGGCGGATTTCACCCGCTTCCGATGCTGTCAGTGTGAACGGCGTTTTCGCTGCCGCGTCGCACGCGCACATCATCGCTGGGCGATTATTCAGCCACACCTCGCAGCGCTGCGGCGCATGGAAGCGCTTGAACGCCACCACATAGCGGCTGTCCGCAATATCCGGCACGTTCTGCCCGTTGATGCTTGCCTGTGCGCTGCCCAGCTGCACGGTTACGCCCGCAAAGTTGAGCGCCGCCATGCCCGCGGGAACATCCAGCACCATCGACAATTCATCCTGTCCGTTTGTTTCGCAGGCGCGCGAAATCCCCGCGCCGCTTTGCAGGCGGAGATAGTGCCGCTTGGGCTTGTCCGCTTCCGCGCAAACCCGCACGTCGCCGCGGCAGTCATAACCGGACAGATTCGCCTGTGCAAAGCAGTCATGCACAAACCAGCATGTTTCGCGCGTCTCGTGCCATTCCGCCACGGAGAAGCGCTTTGCTTCGGGCAGCGGCTTTTCCGTTTCTGTTTCCGTCGGGCGGAAGACCACGAAGAAGTGCCGTCCGGGGCTGGAGAAAGCGTCCAAATGGACATGCGCACCGCGTGCGTAGGGGCGCATGAACAGGCGATAAGTATCGCCTGCGTCCGTCCTGACGACCAAATCCGTGCGTGCAAAGCCCGTCGGAAAATCCGCAGGGGCGTCCGCGTCCAGCGCCGCGTATACTTCGCCGGTCTGCTCGATGAAGAAATCCACTTCCTGCTTGTCATCGAAGCCATCCGTCGCGGAATCGTATGTCACGATGTAGTCGCAGCCCATGAGAATTTCGGGGCATTCGGTCACGGTGATGTCGGCATTGCTGTAAATCCGGCATCCCGGCGCGAAATGCTCCGCCATGAAATACCAGCCGCTGGTATCCCACGGCGCGACAAAGCGGCTGATTCCCGGTTTTTTCGGGTACTCGCGTATGCTCATACGATTCTCCCTGTTTTTCGGCTGATGATTAGGCGCAGGCAACTGGCATAGTTAAATCCGGAAATCGTATTACTGCTGATGATACGCCGCCGCCATCAAGCCCTTCATGTAGCCTGTTGCATAGGCAAAGGAGGTCTTTTCGCCGCCGGTCTGCTCGTCGTAGCGCAGGACGTGATCGACGTAAATCGTCCCGTCGTAGCCGTTCTTCACCAGTACATCCATGATTTTGTACATGTCCATGTACCCGTCCTCCAGCAGCGTCTCCTCGAAGTAGGGAAGCGGAGAAGAAACGTTGCGGAAGTGGACGATGTGAACGCGCTTCTGCTGCACAAAGTCCGCCAAATCCGTCAAGACGTTGCCGAACTTTTCGCCGCCTTCCAGCCAACAGCCGCAGCAGAACTTGATGCCCAGATAATGTTCGTCCGTCCCCAGCCCCAGCTCCTGCTGAATCTCATCGGCGCGGCGCAGCGCCTTGCGGTAGTCGTCGCCGCTGATGATGATACTCGCGCAGCCTTCATAGAAACGCGCGGGCGGATCGCAGGGATGGAGTGCCAGCTTCATGCCAACTTCCTTGCACACCGGCAGCGCGGCACGCAGGAAATACTCGAAGTTGTTCCACATGGTATCGTAGTCGTATTCCTTGCCAAAGGCGGGCTTGCGGGCATAAATCTCGTTCATGTCCACAATGCGGCCCACTGCCCCGTGGGTATGTTCGCCCGCTTTCCACCACGATGTGCTGACGCGCCCCGTATCCCATGTCGCATAGCCGACCTTCACCCCGGCGTTGCCCAGCCAGCGGTTCAAATCGTTATACTTGGCAATCCATTCATCTCGGTCAGGCAGACCCAGCTGAATGGACGGGTGCTTGTAGATAAAGCCGTTGCCGGCATCATCCACCGTCAGCCCTGCCGCCCGAACGCGCTCCAGCGTCCGGTTGACCGCGTCGTAATTCGTCTCCTCGTTGCGGAACATGACAAAGCAATGGGAGATGTTCATCTGGCGGAGATAGCGCAGATAGTCGTCCGTAGCATTCGAGCTGACACAAAGCTGGGGTTTCATTAACATCTCCATAGCCATTCTCCTTCGTTGATTGAATCAATTGCATGTAGAGGAAGAATTCACCGCCGCCGCACCAAGAGGAAGAAAGATACGGCGGCGGCTTCCCTGCGCACCCGTTGTTAGCGGATGCGCAGGGAGAAACGCTTGTTAGAAATGATTACTGTTCCTTCCACGCGCAGTTCGGTGTCCACGCTTCAGCAGTCGTGGTGCAGACGCCGGTGTCATGCACGCTTTCCTGCGCGAAGCAGTACGCAGGCTGATAGCCGGTCGCCACCACCAGCGCATAGTCGTGGCTGAACAGGCGAGCGGCGGTCTTGAGCAGTTCCTTCTTTTCTTCCTGCGTCTTGGCAGCACGCGCGCCGAAGAGGGCCTCCTCGTAATCAGCGGGCTTCGCCATCATGTTCTTGTAGTTGACGCCCTCGGAGGAGTACAGGCGGATGTAGTTAGCGGTGAAATCCAGCTTGGAGGAACCGTTGTTGACCATGATTCCAAGATCATACACGCCTTCCGCCTTCTGGGCGTTGAAGTCCGCACTGGTCAGGCTCTTGATTTCAGCCTTGATGCCGACCATTTCCAGATACGCCTGAAGAATGATGGCGCACTGCAGGTTCGCGGCATTGCCTTCGTTGATGGAGATGGTGGTGCTGAAGCCGTTCGGGTAGCCCGCTTCGCTCAGCAGAGACAGCGCCTTTTCCATGTCATAGGGATAGACAGACAGGGTATCGTCATAGCTCCACGCACCGGGCACAGCAAAGACAGGAGTAGAAGCGCCCAGACCGTCGTAGATGCCTTCCGCCATCGCTTCCCAGTCCACCGCGTACATCACAGCCTGACGGACGCGCAGGTCATAGAAGGGAGACTTTTCGTCGCCGGAGCAGAACATCATGTAGGTGATGCCTGCGAGGTTAGGCGCGTCGGAAGCCGCGTTCTCGTAGCCCAGAGAGAGCAGCTGCTTGATGTTGGAGGAGTTCGGGTTGCGCAGCACATCCAGTTCCTTGTTGATGAAGGACGCGTACTGGGTCATGCTGTCGTTGATGTAGAGGAGCTTGATGCTATCCAGATAAGGTTCACCCGCGCGCCAGTAGTTGTCGTTGCGCACATAGGTGATGTGGGAATCCTGCACATACTCACTCTGAATGAACGCGCCCGTGCCGACCGCGTGCAGCGTCGCCCATTCTTCGCCGTTGGCTTCAAAAGCCGCAGGGCAGTAGATGTAGCACTCGCCCAGAATGTCCACCCATGTGTTGTTCCACGCGGTGTAATGCAGCACGACGGTGTAGTCGTCGGTCTTTTCGTAGCTTTCCGGGGAGCAGATTTCGGACGCCTTGCCGTATTCGACCAGCTTGTCGAAATTCCAGATGACCGCATCGGCGTTGAAGTTGCTGCCGTCGGAGAACTTAATGCCTTCGCGGAGCTTGATGGTCAGCGTCAGCGCATCCGCATCCACGGTGAAGGATTCCGCCAGCCACGGCTCGGTGTCACCGGTCTCCGCGTTGCGACGGCCAAGGGCTTCCACGGCAGGGCTGAAGTTGAAGCGGTTAGATGTCGTGCTGGACAGGGCGGGGAACATGCTGTTGCTTTCCATGGCAAGCACGGTCAGCATGCCGCCGTACTGGGGCGTCGCGTCTTCCGCCAGCGCCGCCGGCAGAACGGACAGGAGCATCAGCACGGAGAGGAACAGTGCGGTGAGCTTCTTGAGTTTCATGGGGTTGCCTCCTTTAATGTGTCGTTCTATTTTCTCTGCTTTTCGCAGATTGGAACCGAAATTGGTTATTCCTGCCCGTAGAGGTGGCAGGCAACGAAGTGGCCAGGGAATGCCTCGTGCAGCTGCGGCGTTTCCTGCTTGCAGCGCTCCGTGCATTGCGGGCAGCGATTATGGAACGGGCAGCCGCTGGGGCGCTTGAGGATGCTGGGCACTTCGCCCTGCACCGTCGTCACCTCGCGGTTTTCCTCAATTTCCGGGTCAGCGACCGGGATGGCGGACAGTAGCGCCTGCGTGTAGGGGTGCAAAGAATGCTCATACAGCTCCTCGCAGGGAGCAATCTCCATCACGCGACCCAGATACATGACCAAAATCCGGTCAGAAATATGCTTGACGACAGCAAGGTCATGGGCGATGAAGATGTAGCTGATGCCCATCTCCGCCTGAATCTGCTCCAGCAGGTTGATAATCTGCGCCTGAATGGAAACGTCCAGCGCGGAAATCGGCTCGTCACAGATAATCAGCGACGGATTGGAGGACAGAGCGCGCGCAATGCCGATGCGCTGGCGCTGCCCGCCGGAGAATTCGTGTGCCACACGTTCCTTCAGCGCCGGGTCAAGGCCGACTTTGCGGAACAGCTCGTCCACGCGCTTTTCGTATTCCGCATGGTCTTTCACCAAGTGGTGAATTTTCAGCGACTCGCCGACAATCGAACCGGCGTTTTGGCGCGGGTCAAGGGACGAGAAGGGGTCTTGGAAAATCATCGAGACTTTCGGGCGATAGGGCTTCAGCTCCTTGTCGCTCGCGTGGGCGACGTCCTTGCCCTCAAAGATGATACGACCTTCATCCGGCTCATACATGCGCATGATGCAGCGCGCCAGCGTCGTTTTGCCGCACCCAGATTCGCCGACGACACCCAGCGTTTCGCCGCGCTTGATGGTAAAGCAGATATCCTCAATCGCCTTCACTTCGCCGACTTTGCGCTTCATGATGCCCTTGTAGACCGGGAAATACTTGCGAACGTCCTCCACCGCCAAGCAGTTTTCGCTCGACGGGCGGCGTTCAGGCGACGCGCCGTAATCCTTGTGGCGCAGACGTTCCTCGCCCTCCGCCAATTCCTCTTGCGTCAGGGAGCAGGCGGAGTAGTGGCCGGGGCGAACTTCCTTCATCGTCGCGTCCGTGTGCTTCAGGCACCGGTCACAGCGATATTCGCACCGCGCGTAGAACGGGCAGTACTCCGGCCGCTGCGACGGCACAGGCGGCAGACCGTCAATCGGAATCAGGATGCGGTTTTTCGCATCATCCAAGCGGGGAATGGCGCGGAGCAGCGCGCGGGTGTACGGGTGCTCGGTGTGGTGGAAAATCTCCTTGCAGGTGGATGTTTCCATCATGTGCCCGCCATACATGACGTAGATGCGTTCCGCATAGCGCGCCACCAGCCCCAGATTGTGCGTCACCATGATGACGGCAGTGTTGGTTTCCTTCGCAATCTTGCGAATCATCTCCAGCAGCTGCGCCTGCGTGGTCACGTCCAGCGCGGTGGTTGCTTCATCAGCAATCAGAATATCGGGGTTAGGCGCCATCGCCATGGCAATCATGATGCGCTGGCGCATACCGCCGGAGAACTGCTGCGGGTAGTAGTCGTAGCGGGATTCCGCGTCGGGGATGTTGACCATCTTCATGGCCTCAATCGTGCGCTTCTTCGCTTCCGCGGGCGACAGCTTCGTGTGCAGCAGCACGTTTTCCTGAATCTGATAGCCCACCGTCAGCACGGGGTTGAGGCTGGTCATTGGCTCCTGAAAAATCATGGAGATTCTGCCGCCGCGCACCTGCCGCATCGTTTCGCTTTCCTTGCCGTAGGAAAGCAGGTTGCCCTCGACACCCTCCAGATAGACCTCGCCGCCCGCTACTCTGCCGGGGCTTGCAATCAGCTGGAGCACGGAGAGCATCGTCACCGATTTGCCGGAGCCGGATTCGCCCACGATGCCGACAATTTCGCCGCGGTCAACGTGCAGGTTGACGCCCTCGATTGCGTTAAACTCTTTTCCTTCGTTCCGGAAGGTCGTCACAAGTCCTTGGACGGACAGCAGATGTGCCATTTTCGTTGCTCCTTCCGTTTTGATTACACTTCACCGCGCAGGCGCGGGTCAAGCGCGTCGCGCACGCCGTCGCCCAGCGTATTCAGGCAGATAACCAGCAGGGCAATCGCAATGCCCGGCGCGAGGGAATAGATCGGATTCGTCAGCAGGAAACTGCGGCCGCCGTTGACCAGCGCGCCCCACGTTGCCGTTGGCTTGGAAATGCCCAGCCCCAAGAAGCTTAGGCCCGCTTCGCTCAAAATCGTGTTGCCGACTTGCTGCGTCATGGTGACGATAATCGGAGAAATACTGTTGGGGAGGATGTGGTGGAACATCAGGCGGAAGTTGCTGTTGCCCTGCAGCTTGCCCGCCATGATGTAGTCGCGTTCCTTGATGGACAGCACCTGTGAGCGCATCATGCGGATATACACCGTCGTGTTGGAGATACCAAGGACAATGGCGAGGTTCAGGATGCCGCCGCCGAACACGGCGCACAGGGCAATGGCGAACACAATCTGCGGTATAACGCGGACGGCCTCGCTCGTGCGGTTGATGATGTCATCGACGATGCCGCCGAAGTAACCGGCAATCATGCCCAGCGTCGTGCCGATGACGCAGGCGATGATAACTGCCAGCAAACCCACAATCAGCGACACGCGGCTGCCCGCAATCACGCGGGAAAGCAAATCCCGACCGTATTCATCCGTGCCCAGCCAGTGGGCGGCGCTCATGCCTTGATTGCGTTCGGGAATCGAAATCTGGTTCGGGTTATAGGGCATCAGGAAATCCGCAAAGATGGCAATGAGGATAATCAGCAGAACGACGACGGCGCTGACCAGCACAATTTTGCGGGAGAATAACGTTTTGAAGAAGAGTTTGCGCTTCTTGGCGCGATAGGCCTTGCGCTCTTTCTGCGCTTGCTTTTTTTCCGTCTGTGTTGCTTCACTCATATCGTTATACCTCCTTTTCTCAAGCAATTTTGATGCGCGGGTCAACCAAGACGTAGATGATATCCGTAATCAGGTTGACGACGCTGGTGAACAGTGCAATCAGCAGCACGCACCCCTGAATCAGCGGAATGTCCTGCATGGAAATGGCATTCACCAGCAGTGACCCCATGCCCGGAATCACGAACACATTCTCAACGAACACCGAGCCGCCCAGCATACCGCCCATGCGAAGACCCATCAGCGTGATGACCGGCAGCAGCGCGTTCTTCAGCGCGTGGATGTAGATGACCTTCTTGCCCTTGAGTCCCTTTGACTTCGCCGTGCGGATGTAATCCTGACGAATCACTTCCAGCATAGAGGAGCGGGTCTGGCGGGTGATGGAGGCGATGCCGCCGATGGTCAGGCAGGTCAGCGGCATAATCGTGCGCCGCACGCTCTCGCCGAAGTCCTCCCACGGCCACACCCAGCCGCTGGACGGCAGCCATTTCAGCACAATCGTGAAAATGTACATCAGCAGAATGCCGAGCCAGAACTGCGGCAGGCAGCAGCAGACGTTCGCCGTCAGCGTCACCGCGGTGTCCGCCGGTTTGCCGCGCTTCACGGCGCTGATGATGCCGAAGAGGATACCCAGCGGCACGCTGATGAGGAACGCCAGCACGCTCAAGTACAGCGTCACCGGCACGCGTTCGCCGATAATCTGCAGCACCGGCACACTGTACGATGCTGAATGTCCGAAGTCACCCATGAGGGCATTTTTCAGCCACAGCACATAGCGAATCAGCACGGGCTTATCAAGATTCAGCTCTTGATACCACCAGTCATACGTTTCCTGCGAAATCTCACCGCCGAGCATCGCAGCAATGGGGTCGCCGGGCAAAAAGTCAATCAGCAGATACGTAATAAACGATACGATCAGCAGAATTAACAGCGTCTGCCCCAAGCGCTGGAGGATATACCGGGCCACAGTCTGCATCTCCTTCCACTGCGTTCCGAAACGCCGCATTTGCTTTCCGGTCGCTTTCTGACGGTATTATACAAGGAAATCCGCCTGCCGGTCAAGGCAAA
>ENA-OPEE01000526-OPEE01000526.1-human-gut-metagenome-genome-assembly--contig:-NODE-526-length-31884-cov-4.956455_pt1 | contig 31884 bp, 27 predicted proteins | sample MGYA00241263_ERZ501506 | MGnify/ENA primary metagenome ERZ501506 (study PRJEB25962, sample SAMEA2042626) | human gut metagenome | biome: human gut; feature: human-associated habitat; material: faeces...
ACTGCCCTTTGGTCGCCTCCGCAGAGGCGAAACTCTGCTTCCCACGCGGAAGCTGTATGCAAATGCGCGCAACCCAACCGCGCAAAGGGTCAAGGGGCAATCGCCCCTTGCAGAAAGGTGTTACAATGCGTGCCATCTGGAAACGAGAATTGCAGGCGTATTTCCTCACGCCAACGGGCTATGTGTTCATGGGCGTGTTCCTGCTCCTGTCCTCTGTGATGTTTTATTTGCAGATTATGCAGGCACGGTCGTCGGACTTGCCGACGTTCGTGGGGCAGATGAGCTACCTGTGGATGCTGCTTTCGCCGGTGCTGACGATGCGGCTGCTGGCGGAAGAAAGGCAGCGCCGCACGGATCAGCTGCTGCTCACCAGCCCGGTTTCCCTGTCCGGCATGGTGCTGGGCAAGTATGCCGCGGCATATACCGTCATGGTGGCAACCGTCGTGCTGACGCTCGGCTTCGTGGCGGTCGTGGCGGTCTATGGGCATGTGTACCCGGCGGAAATGGCGGTGGCGTACCTCGGCTTCATCTTGCAGGGCGGCGCATTCCTCGCGCTGGACTTGTTCATCTCCGGCTGCGCAAAAAATCAGGTGACGGCGGCGGTTTTTGCGTTCGGCGCGAACTTCGTCCTCTGGATGCTGGACTTGCTGGAAAACGCCGTCAACAGCAGTTTCTTCTCCAGCGTGCTGTCCTTCTTCAGCCTTTATCAGCGGGCTGAACCGTTCCTGATGGGGCAGCTCAGCGCGGCAAGCGTCGTCTACGATGTCACCTTCGCCGCGGCGTTCCTCCTGCTGACAATTCATACGCTGGATACCCGGCGCTATCGGGGAGAGTGACGAAGAATGCGAAACAAAAAGCAATCCGCGCACAGGAAGTTCACCATCAGCCCGCGCCTGCGCTACGGCGCCATATCCACCGCCATTGTCGCGCTGGTCATTGCCGCGCTGATTCTCATCAATCTGGCGACAACGAACCTCGAAACGCGCTACGGCTGGCGCGGCGACTTCTCCTTCAACGCCGTCACAACGCAGAGCGAGACGACGAAGCAGATTCTGCACGACTTGAAGCGCCCGGTGAAAATCTACGCCCTGTTCGAGCGCGGCGAGGAGGATCAGCCCCTGCTGGAGCTGCTCAACCGTTACAGCGCCGCGTCGGATATGGTGACGTGGGAGCAGACCCCGCCGAGCCTGAATCCCCTGCTGCTGACCCGCTTTTCCAGCAGCACCACCAACGTCTCCGCGCAGAACCTCATCGTCTACTGCGAGGAAACCGACCGCTACCGCGTGCTGACCGCAACGGATTTTGTAACGCTCGCTGTCGATACCGATTCGGGCAGCTACAACGTCTCCGGCTTGGCGTATGAGCAGCAGATTACCTCCGCCATCGCCTACGTCACGCGCGACACCGTGCCGACGCTGCACATCGCGACGGGGCACGGCGAACTGGGCGAAGACTCCCTGTCCGCCTTTACCACCCTGTTGACGAACAACCACTACGACGTCGCGTTCGAGAAGCTCAGCGACATGACATTCGCATCCGGCGACGTGCTGTGCATTCTTTCGCCCGTCAAGGACTACACCGACGCGGAAATGGACATCATCCGCGCATATGTGCAGGGTGGCGGCGCAGTGCTGTTCAGCTGCGATTATACCGACCCGATTGAGAATATGCCGAACGTCCTGTCCCTGCTGCGCTCCTACGGCTTCCTGCCGGAAAGCGGACTGGTGATGGCGTCGCCGGATGAAACCGACACGTTCTACAACAACAACCGTCTGGCGCTGCTGCCGGAAATGCAGGCGACGGACGTGACACTGGAGATGATGCTGAACGGGCGGACGGCGATGCTCATGGTTGCCAGCCGCGGCTTCGACCCTTCGCCGGAATCGGACAATTCCCTGCTGGTGGACGCAGTGCTGACAACATCCGCCAAGAGTTATCTGGTTGATACAACCGCGTCGCGCCTGAGCATCACCCAATCCGACAGCGACAAAACCGGGCCGTTCGCGCTCGCGCTGCAATCCAAGCGCTTCACCGACACGGGCGACGTCAGCCGCGCGTTCATCATCGGCAGTTCCGCCCTGCTGACCGAAGAACAGCTCTTCACCATGACCGACGGCGAGGAATTTCTGGTGCGCGCTGTGTCTTTCCTGACCGGGGATGACAGCATTGACACCAGCATCATGGTCAAAACGGCGCTGCGTCCGGGGCTGTCCGTCAATGCGCTGTCATTGGGCAGCGTCGTACTGGTCGGGCTGCCGATTCTGGTGCTGCTGGCGGCGGTCATCATCCTGCTTCCACGGAGGAATCTGTAAGCCATGCAAAATGTCCCGAAAAAGAAACATGCCGTGCGCAGGCATAGCCGCATCCTCCTGCTGATTTTCGCCGTGGTGCTGGTCGCGGCGGCGGCGTGTCTGCTGATTTTCGCCCGCACGCCCGCCCCCGCGCCGGAAACGCCCGCGCATGAGGATGAGGAAATCACCCTCTGGTCGGTGGAATCGGCGGATATCACCCGCATCCGCATTGCCGTGCGCAATCAGGACGCATGGTCGTCAGTGCAGACGGAATCTGGCGCACTGGTGCTGGAGGGCGAAAATTCCTTCACGGTGGATGCGGACATTGCCGCCACGCTCCTGTCCGGGCTTAAGAACGTGACCGCCGAGGTACTCAGCGACGATTGGAACGGCACGGACGAGGAGTGGGCAGCGTTCGGGCTGGATGACCCGGAGAGCATCATCACCGTGGATTTTGCGGACGGCAGCAGCCACACCCTGCGCATCGGCAGCGCCCCGCAGTACGAAAACAGCTGGCAGTACGCGCAGCTGGACGGCGATACCCGCCTGCTGTCCGTCAGCCGCGGTCTGGCGGAGGAATGCTACGTCACGCGCGGTTCGCTCCACAGCGTCGAGCAGCTGACGATTCACGCCGACCGCCTGGATGAAATCACGCTGCTGAACGCGGAGGGCGAAATCACCCAGCAATGGCGCTTGAACGGCGCGATCACGAACGCGGACGCGCAAGACCGCTGGATGCTGACCACCCCGGTGTCCTACCCGGCGGACGGCACTGCCATGAACACCCTTCGCAAGTCGGCAGCAAACATCCGCCTTGGCGAATACATTGCCGACGCGACTGCGGAGAGCATCGCACGCTACGGGCTGGACACGCCCCGCCTCGTCATCCGCCTGCACCAAGCCGCCGGCACAATCGGCGCAGTCGGTACGACTGGCTCATACGCTACGACCGATTACCCGGAATCCACGATCACCCTCGTCATCGGCGAGCAGGAAAGCGATTTGGTGGATTATGTGCTCTACAATGGCGGGATTTACCGCTGCAGCACGCTCTTGCTGCGCGGCGTCATGAACGCAGACTGGCAGGAGACCATCACGCGCTACCCGGTGCTGACGGCGCTGGGGAATCTTGCGTCCCTTTCGCGTGAAACGGCGGACGGCGTGGACACATGGGTCATCACACGCACCGAACAGGTTGCCGAGAACAACGAACTTGTCACGGACGACGAGGGGAATCAGGCCTACGATATTACGCTGACGAAAAACGGCGAATCTGCGGATTACACTGCCTTTTCCGCTGCCTACAATCAGCTGATGATGGTCACGATGTCCGGCCGCCTCCCCGACGGCTGGACTGCTGCCGACGCTCCCCACACCGTGTGGACATTCACAGATGTTGACGGCACAGTGCACACCGTCGCACTGACCCGCTACGACGCAATGCACGATGCCGTCGCAATAGACGGCGTGGCGCTGTTCTACCTTATACAAGGCGGATTTTCGCTGGGGATATAACCGCAGGGCACACCCGCAGGCGAAATAAGAAAACTGCATTTGAAAGCAGCAGCCAGCCCAGCGCAGCATGGAATCTTCCTTCCCATGCTGCGCCTATTTTTTCTGCCGCGCACCCTTGTCCATTCGTTCCAAGTATGGTACAATGCTCCTGACGACAAGCTGGACGGAGGGGGATGCTGTGCGCGAATGGCGGCAGGGCGTGCGAAAGCTGCTTCTGCTGCTGTATACGGCAGCCCTTCTCATAAGCCTCGGCTGCTTCTTATGGAATGCATCCATCCCTATCCGCGTCCATTCCGCCCCGAAGTGCTATCCGTCAAAAGGCGACGAATTCTCGCTTGCCCCTGTGCCGACACTTCCGGCAGATTCTATTCTGAACACCGGCGATGCCGCCGCGCTGGACGCCCTGCCGGGTATCGGCCCTGTGCTGTCGGAACGGATTATCACATACCGGGAGGAACACGGCGCATTCGTGTACCCGGAAGATTTGCGGAACGTCCAGGGCATCGGAGCAGAGCTGCAAACGAAAATCACTGACTCGCTGGATGACGAATCGACGAATCCGCTGATAGTGCCAGCAGCAGAAACAACCGCTGTGCCAAGAGCGACACTTCCGCCGGATTCCATTCTGAACACCGGCGACGCTGCCGCATTGGACGCCCTGCCGGGTATCGGTACTGTGCTGTCGGAGCGGATTGTGGCATACCGGGAGGAACACGGCGCGTTCGTGTATCCGGAGGAGCTGCGGAATGTCAAGGGCATCGGCGAGAAGCGGCTGCAGGCAATTCTCGATGCGCTGGCGGGCGAAAGTGCGGAGGAAAGCGACTGACGGGTACGAAAACAGACCACACCAACACCAAACTACATCATCAGGGAGATGACTCGCATGTACCGCATCCTATTAGTCGAAGACGACGCTGCCTTGGCTGATGCCATCACGCAGGTGCTGACCGCGTGGGGACACGAGGTGCAGAAAGTCCGCGATTTCCGCCATGTGACGGAGGAGTTCGCCGAGTGGAAGCCGCAAATCGTACTGATGGATTTGATGCTCCCCTTCTTCAACGGTCATCACTGGACGCAGGAGCTGCGCCGCATCACCAGCGTGCCAATTGTCTACCTTTCGAGCGCATCGGATAACCTCAACATCGTCATGGCGATGAACATGGGCGGCGACGACTTCATTGCCAAACCCGTTGACCCAGCTGTGCTGGCAGCGAAGGTGAATGCCGTCCTGCGCCGTGCGTATGACATGCCGGCTACAGGCAATATCCTCGCCTGCGGGGAGGCCGTGCTGGATTTGGACAGTGCTGCCCTCTCCATCCATGGGCAGAGCATCCCCTTGACACGCAATGAACTGATTATCCTCCGCACACTCATGGAGCAGCGCGGGCGCATCGTCAGCCGCGAAACATTGATGACCCGTCTGTGGCAGATGGACGAGTACGTTGAGGAAAACACGCTGACCGTCAATGTCAACCGCCTGCGGAAGAAACTTAGCGCGGCAGGACTGCCGGGCTTCATCGTCACAAAGGTAGGCAGCGGGTATGCCGTGAATCAGGAGGGCAGCGTATGATTCGGCGCTATCTGCGGGAGCATTTGCCGCTGGCGGGGCTGCTGGCGCTGTTCGCGGGCACATTTGCGCTGGTGCTCTCGCTGTATCATCTGCCGACTGAACCGGTCGCGTACGCATCGGCGCTGTGCGCAGTGATGGGGCTGATTGCGCTGATTTGGGGCTTTGTGCGTTATCGCCGGGCGCATCAGGCACGTGCGCATGTGCTGAATGCGCCGCATCTTCTGCTGGATGAACTGCCATCGCCGCGCACACTGTCTGAAGCGGATGATCAGGCGATTATGCAGCGCCTGCTGCACGACGTCCGCGCCGCGCAGTCGGACTTGGCAGCCTATCGGCAGGACAGCACGGACTACTTCACCGCGTGGGTACACCAAATCAAAACGCCGCTGTCGGTGATGCGCCTGCAATTGCAGAGCGAGGACACGCCGGAGAACCGCGCCATGCTGGCTGAACTGTTCCAAATGGAGCAGTACGTCACGATGGCGTTAAGCTACGCGCGGTTGGGCAATCCGACGAAAGACCTTGTGCTGACGCGTGTGCCGCTTGACCCGGTCATTCGGCAGGCGATTCGCGACTTTGCGCCCCTGCTCATCCGCAAGAAGCTGCGCCTGCAGTACGAGCCGACCGCCGAAAGCGCCTTGACGGACAGCAAATGGCTGCTGTTCATTCTCCACCAGCTGCTGTCCAACGCTGTCAAGTACACCGACCGCGGCCGCGTCAGCATCCGCGTGACCAGCGCCCCAGCGATTATCGTGGCGGACACGGGCATCGGCATTGCACCGGAGGATGTGCCGCGCGTGTTCGAGAAGGGCTATACCGGCTACAACGGGCGCGGCGGGCAAAAATCCACCGGACTGGGGCTGTACCTCGTCCATCAGACCGCCGAAATGCTCCATTGCCGTGTGTCGCTGTCCTCCCGCATTGGGGAGGGCACGAGCGTCACCATTGATTTGCATCAGGAGGAATTGGGGAAGGAGTGAGGTGCTTTCATGCCGCTTTTGCCCGCTCTTCGCGCGTTTTTCACCCGCCTTTTGACCGATGTGGATGATGCGCTGTTCCCGCAGCACGTTTTCTGCCTGACCTGCGGCGCGCTGTCCCTGCCGAACGCGATTTGTCCGGTCTGCCTCGCTGTTTTGGATGATTTGCGCCTGCCGAGTGATGCGCTTGCGCCGAACGCCGCCGCTGTGTGGGGCTACCACGGCATTGCGCGGCAGCTGGTGCTGATGCTCAAATACAGCGGCATCGCCGAATGCGCGCAGGTACTGGCGGACGGCATGGCATCCGCGTGTCCCTTTGCCCTGCCGCCGGACACGGTTGTCACCTCCGTCCCGATGACGAAGAAGCACCTTGACGCGCGCGGCATTGACCACGGTCGACTGCTGGCAGAGGCCTTTGCGCAGCGGCGCAATTTGCCCTATCAGCCCCTGCTGATCCGCACGCGCGAAACCGCAACCCAGCAGGGGCTGAACGCCGCCCAGCGCCGGAAGAACCTGCACGGCGCGTTCGCCGCCACCGCGCGCATTTCGACCCCAGTTCTGCTGATTGACGACGTGTATACTACCGGTTCGACGACCGAAACATGTGCGGGCGCGCTTCGAGCGGCTGGCGCGCCGGATGTGTTTGTGCTGACGGCGCTTGCGGTAGTGCCGGATGAAGATCATTGAAAGTACCCCCTTCAGCGTGTTCTCCCTGCGGTTGCGAGGAGATGCGTTGGAGGGGGCTTTGCTTTGCATTCCGCCAATTAATGCACCGTCGTGTCTTCTTTTGGGGATACATCAGCTGTTTTGTAAAAAAGGTTGTTGCGTAATCATCTGCTGCTTTTGTCCTCTCCTCCATTTTCCCCCTCACCCCCTCCCAGTACCGTTTTTTCCGCATATCCGTGCTGAAAAGAACTGCTCGAAAAAAGGAAAAATCCGCTATGATAGAGGCAGAAGCGAGCAGAACTCGCGAAAGAAAGGAGACTGTTTTCAATGAACTATAAACGAGCAAATTCCAAAAGGGAACCAAAATGATAGAGACATTTCCTCTCTATGGTGGTAGAATGAAGATAGCAACACCACTCAACGTCCACCACGAAAGGGGCAAATATATAGTAACAGGAGATGTCTCATGAGTACATTGTAAAGCAATCGGAAGAAATTTGCAAGTGTTTGAACCAGCTGCGGTTCAGAAAAATTCTGTCCGATGTATACATGGAACACATAATGGCAATCATCCATTCGGTTTTCATGCCCGGCTATCATGGGAAAATAGCCAATACGAAGTATTTCAGCGAAAAGCACAGAACTTCCGTCGCCCATTTTCTGAATGACGGGAAGTGGGATAGCCTCGAAGTCGAGCGGTCATTCAGAAAGCAGGTTGTTGATACGGTTTACCACGAATCCCGCAAAAGCGGACAGCCCGTTTTCTGCATCGTGGACGATACGATTGCCTCGCATACAGCGCCTTCGTCACAGGCGCTGCACCCCATTGAAGCGGCGTATTACCACATGTCGCACTTGAAAAAGTGCCACGATTACGGGCATCAGGCGGTTGGCGTGATGCTGTCCTGCAATGGACTCTCTTTGAACTACGCGATGGTGCTGTATGACAAGTCGCGTTCCAAGATTGAGATTGTCCGGCACATTGCGCAAGAGCTGCCTGTGCCGCCGAATGCTGCGTATTTTCTCTGCGACAGCTGGTACACATCGAGTGAACTGATAGCCGCTTTTGCGCAGAAAGGTTTCCAGACCATTGGCGCATTGCGCACCAACCGCATCATCTACCCCAACCAAATCCGACAGCAGGCAAAAGCATTTGCCCCTGCCATCCGCAAAGATGATCCGAATGTCAGCCTCGTGACCGTTGGCAATCGGCGCTTCTATGCGTATCGGTATGAGGGCAAAGTGAGCGACTGCGAAAAAGCGGTTGTTTTGCTGTGCTATTCGGAAAAGTCCTTGGGGAATCCCGATGCACTGCGAGTGTTTATCTCGACGCAGACGAATCTTTCCACGCAGGAAATCCTCGAAATGTATGCAAAGCGCTGGAGCATTGAGGTGTTTTTCAGAAACTGCAAGCAGAAACTCGCCTTTGATAAATGCCAGCTTCGGAAGCAGCAAGGCATCGAAAGAATGTGGCTGATTCTTTCGCTTGTGCATTTCCTTTGCTGCACGCTTCCGGATTATAGGGGCGCTTTTGAAAAAGGCTTTGCCTATTTTCGAGAGTGTCTGTTGCAGGCGTAGGGTGAGCTTCAGCGCTATGCTCAAAGAAAAGTTTGGATGTTTTTTGGAATTTGCTCATTCATAGATAGGAACTGAAATAGCGTGAGTGAATCCTGAAATAGGATAAGCGCAGCGGGAGAATTATCAAAAAACTCACAAAACCACTTGACAGAATGCACAAAGTACCATATAATAAAAACGAACCATCTGGAATGGTATAGTGAGTCAAAACCAGGGAGTTTCCCTCACCGTTTGCGAGCTTTTAGAGGCTCCGCCGCGAAAGCGGCTTTTTTCATAAGTGCGCATATCGTGTGGGAAACACTTCAAGCGTTTGCAAAAGCGATTCATAGAGCGACAAAGCAAAGGAAAGAGGCGCACCATCATGAAAGAAGCCTACAATATCGGGCTGGATATTGGCACAAGTTCTGTTGGCTACGCAATGACGGACGAAAAAGGACGGTTGCTGCGCTTCCACAAGCGGCCGACATACGGTTCGGTTCTGTTTGAGGAAGCGCAGACGGCGAAAGAACGTCGCCAGAAGCGTTCAGCGCGGCGTCGTCTGGCACGTCGGCGCAAGCGTATCAAATTGCTGCAAGCACTGGTTGCGCCGGATGTGTGTGCGGCAGACCCAGCGTTTTTTCTTCGGATGAATGAATCGTTCTTATGGGCAGAGGATAGCAAGTACGAGAAGCTTTATGCGAAGCTGCCCAAAGCACTGTTTGTGGATGGAACAGTATCCGTCGAGACGCTGCCGACGATTTACCATATTCGCAATGAGCTGGTGAAAAGCACAAAGCAGGCGGACATCCGCTATGTCTATCTGGCGATGCACCACATCATCAAATATCGCGGGCATTTCCTGATGGAAGGGCAAACGCTGTCTGACATCGGTGCGGAAGCACCGCAAAAGATGCAGGAGCTGCTGGAATTGCTGACAGACCCCGAAAGTTTTGTCTGCGGGCTTGCGCCGGCAGAAAATGCGGCAAAGGAAATCTGTCACACGATGGAAAATCACTCACTCCGTGGTTTGGCGCGCAGGGAGCAGATCCAGAAGCTGCTGTACGCAGGCAAGAAAAAAGAAAGCAAAGAGGCTGCACAAGCACTTGCGTCACTTCTTTTGGGCTATAAAGGTTCTTTGAAAGCGCTGATTGGCTATGAAAGTCAGGCGGATGCACCAGAAAAAACCTCCTTAGACGCCATTGAGGGCGAAACGGAAGAAACGTATCTTGCCGGGATGACAGAAGCGCAGGCGGAAGTGTTTGCTCTGATGCTGGAATTGTATCGCTGGCAGCTGTTTGCGGAAATTCGTCAAAACGGGCAGACGATTTCCGACACGATGGTAGCGCGTTATGAGAAGCACGGGCGTGACTTGGAGAAACTGAAAGCATGGGTGAAAGCCTATCAGCCGGATAAGTTTTATGCACTGTTTCGTGATGATGAAAACGCAAAAGGCTATGCGGCATATACGGATCACCTGCGCAAACCGAAAAAATTCAAAAAAGAGAAGTTGCAACGCTGCACACAGGATGAGTTTTACAAGGTGCTCAAAGCTATGCTGACAGGCAATAAGGATGCCGAAGCAGCGGCAGCCGCACAGCCGATGCTTGAAGCGATAGATGAGCCGAACGGCTTTTTGCCGCTGCAGCGCATCAATCTGAACGGTCAAATCCCGAACCAGATTCAGGCGGAAGAATTGGTGAAAATTCTCGATGCGCAAGGAAAGTATTATCCGACACTGCGGGAAAATCGGGAGAAAATCCTCAGCATCTGCACGTTCCGCCTGCCGTATTATGTCGGCCCGCTGTATCAAGATAAGAACAGCCCGTTCCAGAAGTGGATTGTGCGTGACAAAACACAGCCTGCCTATCCGTGGAATTTTTTTGATGTGGTAAATCAGACGAAAACGGCGGAGGGGTTCATAGCAAACTTGACAAACAAGTGCACCTATTTGCCGATAGAGGACGTGCTGCCGCTGCATTCCCTGCTGTATAAAGAGTACCTTATGCTGAATGAGCTGAACCGCGTCCGCGTAAAGGGCAATCTGATTCGTGACGTTCAGCTGAAAAAGCGGATGATGGATGAACTCTTCGCTAAGAACAAGTCAGTTTCCTACAAAGTGTTTGCAAAGTGGCTTCGGCAGAATAGCCCATACACGGATGTTACGGAGAATGATATTTCCGGCACGCAGGAGCCGGGGAAATTCACGGCGAGTCTGCGCACACGGTATGACTTGGAGAAGCACGGATTCACCGTGAACGACCAGACGACGGAGCAGCTGGAAACGCTGGTGCGCTGGAGTACCATCTTTGAGGATCGCAGCATCTTGAAGAAGCTGATTCAAGAAAAATATCCGGACATAACGGATACGCAGCTGAATTTTCTGGTGCAACGGCGCTATACTGGCTGGGGACGACTGAGCGAAAAGCTGCTGACTGGTGTGCTGGGTGAATATGAGAATCAGCCGGCAACAATCATGGACGTTCTGCGCGCGACGAATGAGAACTTCATGCAGGTGCTGAACAATCCGCAATACCATTTTCAAGAGAAGATTGCAAAAGAGCGGCTGATGGAGCTGGGAGAACCGAAAGAGGAAATCGAATACGACGAGATTCGGAAATTGCAGGTTTCTCCGGCACTGAAACGCGGAATTTGGACGGCAGTGCGCATTGTGAAGGAACTGATTGGGCATCAGGGCTGTCACCCGCACGCCATTTATCTGGAAAACACGCGCGAAGAAACGCCGGATGAAAAGAAACAGCGCACGCAGTCACGTCTGAACCAAGTGGAGCAGATGTATAAAGAACTGGTGGAAGATAAGACAGCGGAGAAAGTGCCGTCAGAGTGCTGGAACGTATTGAAAAACTGCAAGGATAAAAAGAAACTGGATGATCAGCAATACCTGTATCTGCTGCAGCTGGGAAAATCGCTTTACAGTGGAAAGCCGCTTGATTTCGACCAACTTTCGGCAACGACGCAGATTGACCACATCTTGCCGCAATGCTATATCGTGGACAACTCGATTGAAAACCGTGCACTGGTGCTGTCGGGTGAAAATCAGCGCAAGGCAGACAACCTTCTGCTGGCGGATAGCATTCGGAATTCACAGCGCCCGTGGTGGAATTATCTGCGCCAGAAGGGATTCATGGGCGAAAAAAAGTTCAAGAATCTGACGCGCAGTGTGGTAAGCGAAGATGATAAGCAGAAGTTTATTGCACGGCAGCTGGTGGAAACGGGACAGATGGTGCAGTGCGTGACGGAGCTGTTCAAGCGCTATTATCCGGATGTGCATGTGAGCGGCATCAAGGCGGGGCTGTCCTCGGAGCTGCGGGAGCAGTACGGGCTTTACAAGATTCGTGAGCTGAACGACATGCATCATGCGTATGACGCCTTCCTTGCGGCGACGATGGGAAACTTTGTGGAGCGCTTTATCCCGTGGCTCGACAATGAGTCGTCCGCGGCGATTCGATTCAGAAAGGCGCAGGGAGCAAAGAAGGACGATGACAAGGTTGATTTAAGCTCGAAGCACGGCATGATACTGGCGAGATTCAGCCGGGATCAGGTGGATGCGGATACCGGGGAAATCATCCACAATGCACAGCAGGGAATTTGCTACTTGAAGGCGGTGTGGGGATACCATGATGGGCATGTGGTGTTCTTGAAACGGCAGAAGTCTGGTGCTATCTATGATGAATCACGATACCGTGCCGGGAGTGTAAAAGCTAAATTGTGTTTGAAGAAAGACTTGGATACCATGAAATATGGCGGATATAACAAGGAATATCCTGCATATATTGCGGCAATCAACTATCAAAAGGGCAAAAAGCGCGTTGGTGAGCTGGTGAATGTGCCGATTTATCTGGCGGAAGCAATTGAGCAGAATCCGAAAGTGCTGGTGGACTATCTGGAGAAAGATTATCCGGGAGTTCAAATCATTCGCCCGAAGCTCTTGATGAATCAGCGTATTGAGTACGAGGGCAGCGAACTTCTTTTGCGAAGCTGCAGCGAGATGTACAATGCGCGTGAGTTGTTTATTCCGACATATCTGCATCACACGCTTTGGAAGCTGTATAAAGCGCCTAAGCAGTTGCAGCCAGATGACGAAGAGCATCTAAACACGCTGATTTCACTTCTGATAGAAAAGATGGAGAAACAATATCCAATTTTCAATGGCGTGGCAAAGCGCATGTCAGTAATTGATTTTGATACCCTGTGTTCCCAAGAAAAATGTATTTTCATTGTTGAAACGATGAAAGTAATGGCGGTCAACGGGCAATATGCCATGTATAAAACAGCACTGTCAAGAAAGGAATTGAGTGATAATCAAGGAAGAATTACAAACAAAGTATTGAATTTATCACATATTACCCTGATTGACCAGTCCATCACAGGACTGCGCGAGAAGAGGACGAAGCTATGGCCGGATTCCGAACCGTCGTGATTCAAAGCCCGTGCAAGCTGACGTATAAGGATGGTTTTCTCATCATTCGCGGCGATGAGGTGCGGACAGTTCACCTTTCGGAACTGCACACGCTGATTCTGGACACGACGATGGTCACGCTGACAGGGTATCTCATCTGCGAACTGATGCACGAAAAGGTGAACGTCATCTTCTGTGATGAAAAGCGGAATCCATGCGGCCAGGTACTCCCCTATGCCGGAAGCCATGATACAGCGGCAAGGATGATGGCACAGGCAAACTGGAGTGATGCGCGGAAAGCGGCGCTGTGGCAGCAAATCATCCAGCAGAAGATTCTTAATCAGGCGGGCGTGATGCAGGAAGTTTCCGTGGAGGCTGCAAGACAAATTGCAGCCTTCGCGGAGAGCGTTACCCTCGGTGACGCGACGAATCGCGAGGGACACGCGGCAAAGGTCTACTTCAACCGCATTTTCGGCAAGGATTTTTCGCGCGATTTGAAAAGTGACCGTAATGCAGCATTGAACTACGGCTATTCGCTGCTGCTTTCCTGCTTCAACAAGGAAGTCGCTGCACGCGGCTACGCGACGCAGCTGGGGATTCACCATCGGAACGCCTACAACAGCTTCAACCTTTCCTGCGACCTGATGGAACCATTCCGCTTTCTGGTGGATGAGGTCGTGCTGCATCAGGGAGAGCGCACGTTTGACAAGGAATATAAGTACGAACTGCTGGACATCCTGAATACAGAAATTTGCTATCAGCAGCAAAAGATGTATGTCAGCACTGCCATCGCCCGCTTTGTGCGCAATACGACGGATTGCCTTGACGGTCAGACGGAATGGACAGAAGGAATGATGATGCACTATGAGGATGCGAGCCATGAGAGTCATCGTGATGTTTGATTTGCCGGTGACAACGTCGGAAGAGCGCGCCGCATACGGGCGATTCCGCAGAGACCTCATCAAGGACGGCTTTCTGATGATGCAGGAATCGGTATACTGCAAATTGGCGGTCAATGCGGTGTCGGCTGACCTGATTAAACAGCGCGTTAATCGCATCAAGCCAGCAAAGGGCGTGATTCAGCTGATGATCATCACAGAAAAGCAGTACAGCCAGATTGACTATCTGCTGGGCGGCCCGCAGGAAAAGCAGCTGGATACGACAGAGAGGTTGTGGTTCTTTTGATACTGCGGAACATCAGCTTCGAGCATGATTTGCCAATCGTCGATGACCATGCGGCTTCGATGCAGATTGCCTCTCCGCACCTGTACGCGCGGGTTGTGCAGAGTTTCCTTGCGCTGGAAGCGGGCGAAGAATCCTTGGAGCCCTTCTTATTCTTGCAGGACGATGCCCTTCTGGATGCGTCAAAACTGCTGTACGTTGTTACCGATCCGTTCCACATTGATTTTGCAAACAAGAAAATCATGACGGCACTTTACGGGGAAATCAATCAGCTCATTCGCAAAAATCCGCTGATGCAGGCCCGCTGGGAAAAGCAGATGGTGGAGCTGTCAGATTTCATTCAGGACGTGACGCGCGAAATCCCGCTGGAAATCATCGCGCCGGACGAAATGACGGTACAGGATGTTTGCAAAGCGTTCGGTGTACAGCTGGATTGCCCGCTGAATACGTCACCGCTGGTGCGGATTTGCAAGCTGCTGGATGTTCTTGCGGAGTGGATGCCGAAAAAACTGCTGGTTCTCTGCAATCTTGACAACTACTTTTCGGACGCGGATTGGCAAGAGCTTATCAAGTATGCCGCCTACACGAAAGTAAAGACGCTGCTGATTTTTCAAAATCAGGCGATTCCGATGCATGAGCAGGAAATTCGTTGGCAAATTGATCAGAATTATGATGACAAAATCATCAAGCTGTGATATACTGAAAAAGAAAAGAACCATCCGGCGTGGCAGCGGCTCACGACCGAAAGGCTCCTACCTCATGGATTTGAGGTTTTGGAACTATGTCATTCCAGATGGTTCTACTACTCGCCGGTCATGTACACCGTTACGCCGTCCGTTTTGGAACTATGTCATTCCAGATGGTTCTACTACTGCGAATTTCAGCAAGACGCGCATCAATCTGTTTTGGAACTATGTCATTCCAGATGGTTCTACTACGCAGAACACCGTTGAGTGGTGGGAAGCCTGGTTTTGGAACTATGTCATTCCAGATGGTTCTACTACCATTCTGCTCTTTCGTCAGAATGATGCACTGTTTTGGAACTATGTCATTCCAGATGGTTCTACTACCATGGGTGCTATAATTAAGCCAAATATAGCGTTTTGGAACTATGTCATTCCAGATGGTTCTACTACCTACGCAACATCAAGCTATACGCGGCACAAGTTTTGGAACTATGTCATTCCAGATGGTTCTACTACACTCCTTGAAGCCTTCGCATTGCAACTTGGGTTTTGGAACTATGTCATTCCAGATGGTTCTACTACCCGCAACCCGTGGAGGGTAACGGCAGGAAGGTTTTGGAACTATGTCATTCCAGATGGTTCTACTACCGGCGCTGGGACGCAGCACCAAGACGGACGGTTCTGGAACTATGTCATTCCAGATGGTTCTACTACTATGACGAGGCAATTGCAGCGTTTGCTGAGTTGGGAGATTAGAGCGGCGCGAAGGCGCAGATTGCGGGCATAATGGAATTAAAGTACCAGCAAGCAGTGATGCTGCGCGAAAATGGACAATATGAAGAAGCCATTGCCGCGTTTTTGCAATTGGGCGGAAATTCTGACAATAACCGTTGACAATAGCAGGAATCAATGTTATAGTGATTGACGTACAAGCAACGTGCGCTGAGTTGTGCGGAAGCAAATCGCAATCCGACGCAGCGGATAATCTGTTTCATACCTGCAACAATATCGGAGAGAAGCTGTGCTTCTTGCGCAAAGCAGACATGAAACTGCTTTGGGAAAGGAATGGATGAGTGTGAAAATCAGCCAATTGCATCTGTCTGATTTTATGCTGTTTCAGCAAGCCGATTTTCAGTGGTCGCCGGGAATCAATGTGATTTGTGGCACAAACAGCACGGGCAAAACGGCGCTGATAAAGCTGATGTACAGCCTGCATAAGTCCTATGAACAGTGGAACTCCACAGAGACGAAGGAAGCGGCGGTGAACAGGTTTTCCGAAAAGCTGTGCGGCGTATTTCGCCCGGACAACGGGAAAGTGGGCAGACTCGTGCGGCGAAAGCAGGGCAATGCCCAAATGACAGCCTCGATGGGCTATGAAAACGGCACGAGCATTGATGTGAATTTCGGAAATCGAGCAAGCAAAATTGCCACGCTTATCTTGCCGAAGATGGAGCATACGGCATCGCCTGACCATACGGCGGTGTATTTTCCGCCGAAGGAAATCATTTCGGCGACGGAGAATTTCACGTCGCTGTATGAGGAATACCATATTGCGTTTGAGGAAACGTATTATGACCTTGCAAAGCTGCTGGATCGTCCGCTGAAGCGCGGGAAAAATTCCGATGAGCAGAATCAGGTGTTAGCCAGTTTGGATGAAATTCTCCACGGGACAACGGTGCAGCATGATAAAAAATTTTATCTCAATGCGGAAAATGGCGGAGAATTTGAAATGGGGCTTGTCTCCGAGGGCTATCGCAAGCTGGCGACCATCACCTATCTCATTCGGAATGGCTGCCTGAATGCCAATTCGGTGCTGTTCTGGGATGAGCCGGAGACGAACATGAATCCCGGCATGATTCGCCCGCTGGTGGATGCTATGATGCAGCTTGCAAAACTCAAGGTGCAGATTTTCATCACAACGCATGATTATTTCCTCCAGCAGTATCTGAACATGTATATGGCATTTCCGGAATCCAATACCGACCAGATTGACATCCGTTTCTTCTCCCTTTTCTTTGAGGATGGCGCAATAAAGGCGGAAATGGCGGATACCATCAGCGAACTTCAGCACAACAGCATCATGGAAGAATTTGATGCGATATACAACAGAGAGCAGGGATTCATCTATGATCGTATCAGAGAGTGATATCGAATTTACGTTCGGCGAGCAATATGGCAATTTGGTGCTGAAGTATGATGATACGCCGTATTATACCGAGCGGTTCAACGCACAGCCCGGCGCGAAAGCTGTGGATTTTATTGCGGTATCGGACAAGCACTATGTGCTGATTGAAGTGAAGAACTGCATTGGTGATGAGTCGGGCAACCGCTGGCGGATTGCTCCGAATAACCAGAAGCGCGACACGGCGGGCGCTGATGGACGCGACGTATCCACAAGAGACAGCCTTGATATTGAAGTTGCCCAGAAAATGGCGATGACGCTGGCGGGCATGTTGGGTGCATTCAGCAATCCAATGCCTGCGACGAAGCATGCATCGTGTGATGCGTTCGCACGAGCATTGTGCAGTCAAGAGATTGCAAACGGTCAGCGAAAAATCGTGGTGGTACTGGTGCTTGACGGGAAGTTTGCCTGTGCGAGCCGCGATGAGCATACCATCAGACGACGGCTGCGGGAGGAACTTGAGAAGAAAATCAAGTGGCTTTCTGCAACGGTGCTTGTGACCACTTCTGATGAGCTGGAGCAAATGGGGCTGCACATTACGACATCAAGAAACAGCAGATGAACAATTGATGAAAACTGCATACTTTCTCACGGCGACTTTCCCCCGGAAGCCGCCGCATTTTTTTGCATCCGGGCATAATACTATTTTCAAATTCACCTGCACATCTGCTCGTGTCTTGGCGCATTCTCATTTGGAACCCGGAAACGCGCGAAGAGGAAATCCGTAAAGCCGAGGCGGAAGCGGCATTCGAGCGTAAGCGAAATTGTATACAACCAAGCAAGCCCACTGACCGCCTGTACAAATCACAGGCAGCCGATGGGCTTGCTTTCTTGCATTATTTCGCTTGATACACCATTTCCGTCTGCTTCTGCGCAATCAGGCACAGTTCCGCCGCCTTGAAGGCGCGCGCCTGCGTCATCGCGTTTTCCGTGCGGTTCAGGCTATCCAGAATCAAATCACCGAAGGACGGGCAAAGTGAGCCACCTCGCGGTTGACCTGCCGCGAACCTTCTGCTTGAACTATTCGTAATTTCCGGATAGTTGCCGCTTCGGTCAGTTCTCCGTCTGCATATATCTTTTTGATGTACTCATTGATGGTGGAAAGCAAACCTCCTGTGCTTATTGCCGCCTTGACATTGAACCGCATACACAGCACAGGGGCTAAAATTGTTCCGTTCATGAGTTCGGGGTTATTTCGGGGTTATTTCGGGGTTATTAGGCACTTGTGAAAGTGCCGCAAAGGCTTGTGGCGCAAGGGTTTGCGGTTCGTCGAATGCTTTTCATGGGGTTCAAGAGGTGAAGGTGCTAATCTCCTCAACAAGTTTCCACCTTTTGTGTATCAAAATATCAAATTCGCACTTTTTAGAGGACGAAATGAGGATATAGAAATGCCCTCCGCGGTTGTGAGTAACCGGCGGAGGGCATTTTTTACACTTTTCTGCCAACCATTTCGTTGAATTGCGCCTCGGTGATGCGCGAAATTCCCAGCGATTCGGCCTCCCGATTCTTCGCCGTGCCCGAATCCGGCGTGTTCGTGATGAGGTAATTCACGTCGCGCGAAAGCCTCTCCGTCAGCGTTGCACCGCACGCTTCCAAGCAGGCTTGCAGCTCGTTGCGGTTGGCGAACGTCTTGAGCCTGCCTGTGACAGCGAACGTTTTCCCGCTGATTTGCTCAATTTGTTCCGCATCAAACAGGAAATTCGTCACATTCGTGTCGAGCGTTTCTTTCTTCTGCTGAACTTTTGCCTTGTCCTTTTCGGAAACGCTGCTGTTGGCATAGTCCAGCACTGCCGCAATCAGCTCCATATTGCCGCTGTCCTGCACGGCTTTTGTGAATGCGTCCAAATCCTTGGCGAAAATCAGCTTTTCACGAAGCATCAGGTAGAACAAATCGGGGTGCTCAATCGCCATACCTGCCAGCTTCAGTGCTTTTGTTTTGATGTATTTCGCATACACTTTGCCGTTTTCGTCGGACCAGTCTCGTTTGTCCTCAACAAATCCGATTACAACACTGAGAAGAAATTTGGTGCTCATGCCTGAAATATCGGGGATGTGAAGGATGATGGTTGTCTTCGTTTTAGGCAGTATGGTTTGCAGCTGCTTCGCGAAAGAAGAAGGGCAGGTGAAGTCTTGCAGATTTTCACATTCCGTGAATGCTGGTGCTTCGATGGAAGTAACGGAATCAGGAACGCTTGTGCCCGTCAGTCTGCTGCAGCCACTGAACGCCTCTTCCCCGATGGACGTGACGCTGTCCGGAATGCTTATGCTCGTCGGGCTGCTGCAGTTACTGAACACCTCTTTCCCGATGGACGTAACGCTGTCCGGAATGCTTATACTCGTCAGTCTGTGGCAATCATAGAACGCCCTATCCCCGATGGATGTAACCGAATCCGGGATCACCACATCCCCACCCTTCCCGTATACTCCACCAGCTCACCATTTTCAATCTGAAAGTCGCTCATTTTCCTTTACGCTCCTTTTCTTTTCGCGCCTTCTCCATCCAATCGTAAAATTGATGAATGTTGGCGTAATAATCGTGTCCAAAACGGTTCTTCTTCTCAATCATCGGCTCAATTCGGCTCTTTATCGTGCCGTCCAAGTAGCCCTGCGCCAGTTCGTAAACCACGTTTCGATCATAAATCTTCTGGTTTACACCGACACAGAAATGCTCGATTCGCGCAACATAGGCGCTTATCTGCTTGTACTCTTCGGAACGTGTGTTCTTCGCAATCTCTGCAATTTGCTTGGGCATGTACACGTTCAAATGATCCAGCACCTGCTCTTGCAGCCGATTGTATGCTTCCATTGTCGCCTGTTTCCGGTCTCGGACTTTCGTCCAGATGAACGTATACAGCGTGAACCCCACCGAAAACAAGGATACTACAAGCGCGGCAACGGATAAGGCTGTATCCATCTGCTTTTCCTCCGCGTCATTTATTGGTGCTTTCAGCCATCTCCTCCACCTCTTCCCTCGTCAGCACCAGTTTCATCGCCCACACCGGCACTTCGGGAATCTCGCAGCCATCCTCCACAAACACAAACGCGGTCTTATAGGCGGCATCCGCTCCGGAAATAAGCCGTAGCCATCCGTGAAGTAAATCAGCCCCTTCAGGTTGGCAAACTCCCCGTCCCGAATCATCTCATCCACCCGCTGGAATACCGGGCGGAAGTCCGTTCCGCCAAGCCCCTTGATGGCCATCGTTTGCAGATAGTGGTCAAACTCCTCCCGCGAGGTGATTTTGATGTTCTCCTGAATGTCCTCGTCGCACTGGATGATGTGGACGTTGATGTGGCTGAAAAAGCTCTCCGTGCTTTGCAGGATGTTGTACGTCTTCTGCAAAAACGCCTGCACCTGTTCGCCCATCACCGACCCGGACGTGTCAATCGCGATGACGAACTCGCGGATGCGCTTCACGTCCTTGTATTCCAGCGGTTCAATGAGCGGCATCCGCTTTTCGGGGAAAAGCTGCATCCCGTAGCTGTAAAACACATAGTCGAACTCATCGTCATTGATGCGCATGGCCTCGCCCATCACGGCGAATTTCTTCAGGAACGCCGTGTAGTCGTACTTTTCCCGGTTGACGGCGCGGAGATTCTGCATCATGCCGCCTGCCTCGTCGCCGCGCTGCTTGTGGAACGTCTCCAAGTCGGTCTGCATCTGCTCGGCAATGTGCTGCCAGTCCTGCAAGAGGGCGGATAGCGCCGCTTGTGCCTGCGCCGTGCTGGCATCCTCCTGCTGACCGTCGTCCGGCCGATCGTCATCCGGCTGACCGCGCTGTGATGTACCTGATGTACCGCCACCGTTATCCACCGCTGCTTGCTCCTCCGCCATAGCAACGCGCACAGTCGGTGCATACCAAAGTGCGTGATTATCCGGCGAAAACAGGCGCTTCAGGCGGGCAAATTCCGTTTCGCTCGGCGGATTCATCCGCAGATACGCGTAGATTTTCTCCGCCGTCAGCAGGTTGTTGACCCTCGGCGCAATCTGCTGGAGGACTTGCACCTGCCCCGCCGTCTGCGCGTTCGTGAGCATCGGCAGATTCAAGTCGTTGATGACCCCCTCCACCGCCATGTCGCACGCTAAATTTCACAGCGGCTGCGGCACGCTCGGCTTCACCTCAAAGTGTCGGAAAACGCCGTGGAGGATTAGGTGCATGTAGGCGCGCGGGCCGTTGTTCTTGTCCGCGGCATACAGCTTGCAGAGTGCCATCGGATCGTAGAAGATGGTTGTCCCCTCCGTCGCGAGGACAGTTTCGTCCAGCAGCGGCTGCAGCATCGGCATTTCCTGCACAGCATCCGGGATGGACAGCCAGCGCAGACGACTGATGGCAAGATTCATGAACCGCAGGTGGATGGACAGCGTGTTTCGGCTGACGTTCAGGATGGAAAGCGCAAGGGTTGGCAAGAAAAATCAATATGCGCTAAGTGGAATGAGTGAACGACAGAGTGGAAAAGGCGCGAGCAGATGGCGCAGGTGAATCTGGAAGTAGTATTATGCGGGGCACACCAAAAATCCTCCCATGCGATTCTTCTACTCGCATAGGAGGTGGCTGGGTTAATCACAGGAGCTTTCCATCGGGGAACGCCTGTCGTTCATGTGTGGGCATCCAAAATATATCATTAAATAGAGGGGTCACACAGGCAGATTGGATGCCTTCATCATTGACACGCCGCCCATCCCCAGCGTCGTCTTGACACCAATCCCGGCATAAGGGGCAAAGCTGTACAGCGTTGTCCACAGCGCCATCATGGGCGCAGGCAGGCGCGTTTCAATGCTAATCCGTCCCTGAAATGCAGGAAGCCGCACTTGCTTCATTGGATAGCGTGTGGTGTGCAAATTGTAATCCACAATGTGAATGCCGCGCAGAAGTGCCTGAAAAGCATCTTCGTCATCCATCGGAGCTTCAGGAAAACTGACATTCCAGCGGGAGATCAGGGACTGTAAAATCAACGATTCCTGTGGGAAAATCACATAACGTTTATCCTGTTTGAAAGTGGTGGGCGTTAGAAAGTGGATTGGAAAAAGTTGAACGTTTGACAGCGATTCGCCGCACTTCAACAGATGCTGGAAATTTGAGGCTTCCACGGTGCTTCCTGCGGTGGCAAGCAATGTGCCGCTTCGCAGAGCAATGACGGAGAGCGCATTCAAGACAGGCGAAAATATTTCAACCATCTCGTCGGTCATGAGGTTAACCACCCATTCGCCGCGATTGGCAGCAGCATTCCAAAGAATATACTGATTGATTGGACGGGTGGCTTGCTCGTGAAGCGCCGTACCAACTTCAGTCGGCACTTGTGACAACAGCCATGCGTAAAGCGGATAGGCAATCGACGCATTGAGCCCAGCTTGCTTGCTTTCCAAGCTGATTCGGTATTGTTTTATCATAGAATATCCACCTTGCATGGACCGAACGGGAATAACTCCTGATGATACAGTCCATATTTCATAGTATGCGGGGAGATGCCCAGTGCAGGGTCGTTTTCATGATGATGCGCACGGAAAGACTTGCACATGAACGCAGAAACATGCTGCAAAGCAAGCTGCTTTCCCTCATAGGGGTACGACAGCGTTTTGCTGAAAAAGCCGGCGCCGCCACCAAGAAAGAGCGTTGACGCTGCAAGCTGATAATGCGCATGGTCAGGCACGGTAAAATGTTCAGCGTACGTTTTTTGATGGTATGCGGCAAAGGTTTGGATGGCACGCAGCAAGGATTCCTTGGTAATTCTGCCGCGCAGGATGGACTGGTCCAACGTCAGCGTAGTATGAATCAGCTGCCCCGGTGCAATGCACTCACGGCAGAGGGGCAGTTTGCGGACAGCGCCGCTGACGCTGGCATCGCACTTGCAGCTTAAACACATGGCACTGTCTGCGATGACTTGACTGTCGGAAACAGAAAGTCCGCGCAGAAGGTCTTTCTGCGGTGTATCGCGCTCAATCTGCGGATACAATTGATGGAGATAACGTGCTTCAAAAGCGCCCCTTGGCTTCTGCCAATCAAGAGGGGCTTTTTTGCTGCCATCCTGCTGAATCATGGAAAACAGCAGGGCTGTGCGCAGCGCGCCTTTGATACTGCTGCCGGGAACGTAAACCTGATTGGCCGTGTTGCGGATAAACGGACGAATTTCCTTGCACGAATGGTTTTCATCAAGTGCATCGGCACTGCGGAAGGTGCAGCGCACAAGCGCATGCTGCTCAGCGGGAGAAAGTGCAATGCTCTTGAAGAAGCGTCCTAAATCTGTGTCCGCACCAAGGCAATAGGCTTCAAAACGCTCCAGCTGATTTCGGCGGAGAAGGATGGCAAACAGCCGTTCTTCATCAATATAGGAGATGGTATTGCCGTTCAGTATGTAAAATTTTTTCGGGATGACTTTACCGTCCCCAACGTGGAGCAGCCCTTGCGTTGTCAGCGTCAAGTCAAAGCATTGGAGCGTTCCTGATTCAATCATGCCTTCACCCCCAGAAACATCGGCTTGGAATAGCGGTAAACGGGGTGATTGCCCGATTCGGCAACGGTGTACAAATCCCCGTGATAACGCTGCGTACAAGTTGCGCCGGCGGCAAGGTAATACTGCGTTTGCTTTTTGAATGGCTCTGCATTAAATGTGTTTGATTGGATGAAACCACTCCGGCGAATCAGCCGATACTGCGCGTGCTGCATGGTTTGTTCCAGCTCATCATCGCGCGGCAAACTGGTTGTCAGCAGCAATTGATAGGGCGCAGATGCGTCCGCCAGCGCATGTTGGAGGAATACCAGCTGGGAATCATCAGAATCGTCCAAACGAATCTGCTCTTCGACGGTAAAACGCCCGTAGCCGACGCTGGTCTTTCCGCCAATGCCGGACAAACCAAGGACCGTAAACAATTCGGCGCAATAATCCAGCTGACGCTGCTCCTTGCAGCCAATCAGCACATACAAACCGCAATCGGGAAAGAAGCGATATGCGCCCACCTGATAGGGAACGGCATCCGTTTCGTCGGACACGGCGGCCTGCGTTCTGCCTGCAAGTGTCCCGAAAGCATCCGGCTGCAGCTGATAAGAGGCTTCTCCGGCAATAGAACGCCAGAAATCAGAAAAGCTGCGAGCGGGAATCCATGCAAGCTTTTTCATTGCTTTGCGGCTGCCCTGCGGCATGTCCTGTTTCTGCGGGAGACGAGAAAAAGTCCTGCAAGGCTTGGGCAGGTAGTAATCAACACCGTGCGCGGTACGATGCCACGGCATACTGTCACTGAGCAGCAATGAACCATCCGCAGCCTGCTGAAGGAGCGACTGGAGTCCATCAATGCCGTGGAGGGACAATGCCGTGTGGCAAAGCGCAGAAAAGAGCGTATCAGCATAGAAATGATCTTCTGATGTGAATAAAGAAAGTGCGGAATCGGAAGTGCCGAAGTGAGCAAGGCCATCAAATCGCAGACGAATTAGGGAATAATTCATAGTTCTCGGCCTCCTTGAAAATGTCCATCAACGTTTGGTCGGAGGTTTCATCCTGAAAATGCTGGAAAGAAAAATCGGAAAAGCCGACCCGCCCGCTGCCGCGCGAACCATGACCGCCCAGATAGTCCATCTGAAGCAGCTTCATGCCAAGCGCCAGCAGCTGCAAATCGGGGGTCAGCTCACTGGAATTTTCAATATCGTACACAATGGTGCAGCCAAACTGAACGCCTGCTGTAACGCGTTCAATTTGCCGCGGATTAGCTTGGCTGGTTTGACGGTTAATGGTGTTTTCCGCCTTTACTTCCGTCAAACCAATGCTTGCAAAATCGCTGGCATTGGATACAAAGCAGTCAGCGAACTGAAGCCGAGAACGTTTGACAGGCGCAGCGGAACCGAAAAGCCGCAGAATGGCGGAGTCGTCATCCTTGTGGTCGGGCATATGCTCAATATCCTTGCATTTGCTGCGAACAAGCAGCGTGCGGATTTTTCCCTTCAAACTGCTGCCGGGAATAATGGGCCGATTGGTGTAAGGGTCGCGAACAACCGGGCTGTCCACTGCGCCAATGGCAGAAAAGGCAGAGGAATCCCCAATATGCAATCCTGTTTTGACGGTCAAAACGCAGTGGATGATAATTTTTCCGTACATTGTTATGCTTCCCTCCCGCCGAAGTATTTATGATAAGCAACCAAGGCTTCCATGTAGTGCGCAAAACGAATCATCTGCTCGCGGCTGCTGCCGATGCCCTTGATATACGAGAGCAGATTGGCATTGCTGACAAAATCCTTAATCTTGGAATCCTTGCCGGCATCGTAGACAATGCGCACGCGCAAATTCAGCAGTTTTGTGCAGCTTTCCGGCTTCAGGCCGATTTCGCTGCTGCGGCTTTCTACATTATAGATATCGTTGGCAATGCTGAACCAGTTGCGCAGCTTGGATGTTGTGATGCTTTTTGAATTTGCGCTCATCAGCGTTTCTGCAAGATCAACATAGTTTTCCGGGATTGCCTTTGCTACAACCGGAGCGGCAGGCGCAAAACCTCTGGATGGCTGCCGCTGATTGTTATAGCTATTGTAGTTATTGTTGTAAGCCATTTGAATCTTCCACCTTTCTGTTCAAGTAGACATATAGGTAGATGGCAGTGATGAGCTGGTCGCGCTCTTGCGGAATGGCTGCCCAGCGATACACCGCCTTGGAGAATGCGTCGTACTGTGGGCTTTTTTCCTTATCAAAGCTGCTTGGCTTCAGGCGTGCCAGCAGATAGGCTAACCGTGCCAGATTCAGCTTGTCTGTGGATGCGAGACGAAGCAGATGCGTGATGTTGTACAGGAAAGCCATCCTGCGCTCATCCTGCCCATCGAAAAAGGTTTTCAGCGCCTGATATTTTTCGCCCAGGAGGGCGCTGGTAAAGACAGGCCACGAATAGGTGTGATGTTCCTGCGGATCAAACAAGGCAATCGCATTTTTGCCGGGCTCGTTTTTGGCGTGCTGCTCCAAGGCGGCCGTTTCTTCGGCAGCCATGCGGATGGGATATTTCGCATCGTACATCCCAATGCCTGCGCTGATGGTCAATGCGCCGGATGTATAAGCATGGAAAGCATCCGTAATCCGCGTTGCCGCAGTGATGACGTCATTCCACGCGCCCAGCAGAAACACATCGTCGCCGCCGGAATAAATGACGGCAATTTGCAGCGGCTTTTGTTCATTCTGCGTTAGCACAAGGTTCATATAGCGCTTGAAGAAGAGCGACATTTGCCGAGAAAACGCGGTCGTTCGGGAGAGTGTGACGAAATGATACCGTTCCTTCGGCAGCGGCTTGTCCTTCTGCTCAAAGCCGGAAATGAACGCTTCGCCCAGATTGTCCACATCCATGCGGCAGATGGCAAGGCGGCGAATCCCCTCGGACTGCGCCGCTAACGATGTGTTCAGATTGCTGGCATAATAATCGCACAAGTCGAGCCGTGTGCAGATCTGCGCGCCGAGAATGGTGCGATTTTTGCCGTACAAGCGAATCATCTGCCGGTCTTGCGCAATTTGCTTGGCGGCTTCGTCCTCCGTCAGCAAAAGCAGGGAAACATCCTGACCATCGCGGTCAGGCAGGGTCAAGTCGTATGCGGATGAATCGCGGGTGATGCAGAAAGCGGTATACTGCGGATTCTGCAATTTCCGCGAAATGTTCTCGAATGCACGGCACCACGGGCAGCGATTCTCCTGCAAATTGTCAATCCGCCCGCAGACGGTGCATTCGCGCCCGGAAAGCGCATCGGCAAACTGATTCAAGCGCTTGATTTGCGCAACGGAATAACGCTGCAGCTTATGCTGACTGAGGACAGCGGAAGCCTTGGCGAAAATCTCCTTGTAGGGGGATTCTTCCGCGGGGCGATTGCACAGCGCATCAGCACTGCACGGACACCATCCGTTGGCAAGGAAAAGCTGGATGCCGAACTGCGCAATCAGCCAGTCATTTGTCTTTCGGTTGACTTCACGCACTGTGGCTCTGACGGCATCCGTGTTGGGCAGCAGCAGATAGCAATGACCGCCGCCGCTGTAAAGCAGATTCGCACGGCTGAGACCACACGCATCCAGCACAAGGTCGATGTAATTCTCCATGAACAGCTCCAGAAAGAAGGAACGGCTGCGGAGTGCGCGCTGTGCGCCGCGGGTGGCGACGGTGTAAATGAATTTCTGAATACCGGAAATATCAGCGGTATACAAAAGAAAAACGTTGGTTTTGCGGAAATCAGAGGTGGGAGACTGCAAATAGTCCCGCCAATTGTCAATCCCCTGTGCCAGCAGATATTCGCTGATGCAGGCGCTGACGGCAGCGGTAACTTTCAGATGGTCATACAGCGAAACATCCTCGCTTTGCGCGCGATAGGTGCTGGCAGGCACGGTGGACGTGCATTCTTCCAGCAAGGCAAGCAGCGCATTCAGCCATTCCGCGCCATAGCCGATGTGCGATAAACCCTGCTCAAAATGGTGGAGGAGCTGCTCATAGTCGCTTTTCGCAGCGGATGCGGCGGAAACGGGAAACGGAACGCTGCCGCTTGGCTGAATAGGAGCGACAAACTGTTTGGGATGTTCGCCATTAAGGTGCGAGAAAATGGACAGCAGCGGCTGTGAAGCATCATAATCCTGATTGCCCGATTCGATGCCGCGGCGGTCGATGGAGGCAGCAATCGAGTCGGCTGCACAGGTGATATAGGCGGGATGATTCACCGGCAAGGAAGCCGCACGCAGCTCCTTCTCGTGATGATACTGCACGCAGGGAAGAAGCACAGCTGCTTTCGGAGCGGCAAAATGTGCTTTCAGACAGGCAGCACCCGTGACGGCGTGATCCTGCCTGCCCTGTCCTGCGCGCCAGGCAAGTTTCCCGATGTCATGCAGCAGACCGGCGAAGGTTGCCTGTAAAGTTAGTTCGTTCAAAAAACCACCTCCGTTAACAAGAAGGAAAAGTTCACCATGAAGTATAGCAAAGAATGTGCGAATTGTCAATAAAATGGCGGAAATTTGCCGGAGAAAACATATGGACGGAGTCCCCTCACGGGGCTAAGCTGCATCTGACCACCATCGGCAAGGCCGTCGAGATCATCCGGTAACCGTCCCCTCGCGGGGATAAGCTGCATCCTTGGTGTAGCTGGCTTAGTGTTGCCGTTGGCTATGTAACCGTCCCCTCACGGGGCTAAGCTGCATCAACCCGCGATTTTCTGACCGCAAAAGGTTTCAAGTAACCGTCCCCTCGCGGGGATAAGCTGCATCGAAATGTTCGACCTAAGAATTCCGAACGACCTGGTAACCGTCCCCTCGCGGGGCTAAGCTGCATCATGACGTATCCAATGGAAGGGCACGACACCCGCCGTAACCGTCCCCTCGCGGGGATAAGCTGCATCGAATTGTAAGTGTGAGAAGTGCGGCGAAACATTTGAGTAACCGTCCCCTCGCGGGGCTAAGCTGCATCCCATCGGCGGCAATCAAACTCGTCACCGTCGCCATGTAACCATCCCCTCGCGGGGCTAAGCTGCATCCAGCAAAACCCCACAAAAGAAGCTGTGCTGATAATGGAAGAATAGCACAAACAGCAGAAAAAGTCAAGCGAAAGTTCGACAAAACAACACCCCAAACTGGTCAAAACAATCCCCAAAGCGGTGTGAACCTCTGAAAAAGCTGCCGATTTGGCGCACAAAAATTAGAGGTTCGCAGCGCCCAGCTGCAAATGCGCCTTGATGTAGTCGTTGCAGCGGTCGTAAATCCTGAAAAGCGACTTGTCGCACACATCCGGGTATGCCTGTGCCAGCAGTTCGCCTAATTTCTGCACAATTTCAGCAGAACCATAGTGCTTGATGCCGAAGAAGCAATCGTGCTTAATGTCCTCTTCCAGCACAGCATGAAGCTGATGCGCGGCTGTGTTGCGCTGCGCTGTGTTGAGCGCATTGCAGGCACGAAGGAAATTCCGATGCGCGTCGGAGAGTGTATCTGTGACAAGCAGCATAGAAATGCCAAGAAAGATGCTAAAATTTTTGTAATCAAGCAGCGTTCTCTGCGCTTCGGCTTGAAGCCTTTTCATCAGTTCCGGTTGCTTGCTGTTCAGCACATCCGTCGCGACATCAATTCGACCGTTGCTCTTTTTCAGATAGCCAGCAAATTCCGTCTGCATAAGCAGGGTATATAGCAGCTCCGTCAAAAACGGATTCAGCCGCAGCACAAATTCCGAATACCGCCCCAGTTTTTGCAGATTGCGCAGCAGCAGATAGTACTCGCTTAAATCGCGGTAATGCGAATCACTTTTCATCGCTGGATACAGCGGAAAGCCTAAATCCGTCAGCTCCTTTGACAGCTTGTAGGCTTCCTCGCTTTGCAAGTTGTTTCTTGCGTTCAAATGCTGGAGCAGCGTTTGCAGCTGTTTGGGTAAATTCTGCGACATGTCCAGCATGGCGTCATAGTCCTGCCGCTCCAGCAGCTTCAGCAGCTGATGGCGATGGCGCTGATGCTTGATGGCAAACATTTCCGGCTCAGACGTTCTGTTGCGCCGTTCGCCTTCCGGCAGGCAATCCGGCTCATCATCAAGGTTTGTTGCTAATTCGTAGTCAACGTCATACGTTTCGCTGTCCGTGCGCTGCGATTCTTTTTCGTCTTTCTTTCTTTGCGGGCCATCAACCTGAACCCCTAACACATGGTAAGGAGAATCAACCGCAAGGAACTGCATCAGCGTTTTCATTTGAGGCGTGCCAGAACTCAGGTTCAGCAGAATGCGGCAATTCGGATTTTCTGCGGCAACAGAGGTGAAATACTCCAGCAGCGGCTCTTCGACGAGGTCAATCTTTGAAACGTCATCCAAACCGCTGTTGTGGATGATAAGTTCAGGCTGATAAACCACACCATGCGCCGCACAGTATTCCTGCATGTGCTGGAAAGTCTTTTCAAAGCGGTGATCTTGTGCTTCCAAGTCGGCAATTTGCTGGCTGAGGAAGAGATATACTCGCTTCGGGTGATAATAGCGCATGATATGCAGAATGCCGCCGTCGCGATTGCCGCGAACAGGGTCGCTCGTTCCTGCACAGGTAAACAGAATGTCATCCATTGTGATACCTCCTAACGGTGGTGGGGAGTGTGGCATAACCGTCCCTTTGCGGAGATGCAAGTCGTCGGCAAGGGGCTGCAGAAAAAGCAAACGCTACAATAGGAAGATAACACAGGCAGCAAGAAAAGTCAAGCATTTAGGAACCATGTGATACCAGATGTTTTCACTGCCGATTCAGGTATATGGTATTCAAACGGCTTCTCGAACTTTTTGGCGTTTGCTTTTCTCCGCACCATTTGGGACATTTCTTTGTTTTTCCCTTGTTCTTATTTTCCCTCTGTGCACTTCACTTTGCACATTTCATGTTTTTTCGTTCATCGCCCCTTTACTTTTTCTTAAAATGATGATACTGAGGGCGTTAAGGGGATTGAATTCCATCCTGTCGCGCTGAACCGCGTGTATAAGAGTGCCGTCATCAAGTAATCAGTCGTGTGCGCTTTTAGAAGAGGCTGAGCCAATCTAAAATCGTATCGAAATCTTCAGGCAGAGCGGTTCTCTTCAGGCAGACCGCTCTGCCTCTTGCATCTGGAAACATTTGAAAAGGGATGACGGATTGTTATGACAAAATATGTGCTCAAGCGAATCGGCATGGCGCTGCTGACGCTATTGATTAGTAGAGAAAATCTACGGCATCAACGGCATCGGCAAGCTGATGGTGGATGCCATTGCCGGCGAGGGCGTTGACTACAACTATGTGCTTGCGCTGGGGATTCTGTATTCGTCGCTCTACATTGGCATCATGCTGGTGGTAGACATTCTCTACGGCGCGCTGGATCCCCGGATTCGCGTATCGGCTAAGGGAGGTGCAAACGAATGAAACAGTTAGAAACCTGCCCGCCGGTGCAGGCAGCGGAATACGTCCCGGTCGCCGGGGACTTTGCGCAGTTGGAGCAGGCAGACATTGCGACCGACACCAACTATGCTTCCCAAGGCTACTGGAAGGGTATCGCAACGCACTTTGTCCGCAACAAGCGCGCCATGATTGGGCTGATTCTGGTACTGCTGATGATTTTTCTGGCGTTCGTCGCGCCGCTTTTCAGCGGATATGCGTATGACGAAATCGTCACGGCGCTCAATGCCAAGGGGCGCAAGAAAGCCGCCGTCGGCATCAGCCCGCGTGTACCTGCCATCCACGAGATGGTGACGGGCGAACCTTACGACGACATTTATGCCGATAAAACGTTTCTCTTCGGCACGGACGACCTCGGCCGCGACCTCTGGACACTGACGTGGTACGGCGCGCGCGTATCGCTGATGATTGCCTTCGTCACCATCATCATTGATATGCTCATTGGCATGAGCTACGGGCTGTTATCCGGTTACTTCGGCGGACGTGTAGACAGCATCATGCAGCGCTTTGTCGAAATCGCCAACAGTATTCCGCGGCTGGTGATCGTGTCCGTGCTGGCGATTTTTATGCCCAAAGGCATCGGTCTGGTGATTGTAACGCTGCTGCTGACCGAGTGGATTGGCATGAGCAAAATCGCCCGCGCAGAAATGCTGAAGATGAAGGAGCAGGAGTATGTTCTCGCCAGCCGCAAGGAGGAGATTTTCTCCCACCCGGTTCATCCGTACACCAAGAGCCTGCTGTCCGCCATCCCCCACCCCAATCCCGTGGTGGAAAAGCACCGCGTTGCGCTGACCTACAACTACGCCACCAGCGGCATTGATTACGCCCAAGGAACGGAGCATTCCGCCGGCGGCTCACACACCGTGCTTGCGACAGATGAAGAGTTTGACGCGTGGACGAAATAACGTGCTATCTTGCCTTCACAAAAACAGCAGCAGAGACGCTTGTCGCCCTGCTGCTGTTTTAATTTTGGCATTATTCT
>ENA-OPEE01000533-OPEE01000533.1-human-gut-metagenome-genome-assembly--contig:-NODE-533-length-31721-cov-2.990463_pt1 | contig 31721 bp, 22 predicted proteins | sample MGYA00241263_ERZ501506 | MGnify/ENA primary metagenome ERZ501506 (study PRJEB25962, sample SAMEA2042626) | human gut metagenome | biome: human gut; feature: human-associated habitat; material: faeces...
GATTACTGCTGTTTTGTGAGGCGGAACGCCGATTTCGGCCATAGCCTTATGCAGGCAATTCAGTACCGCATGGTCGCCACAACCCGGGCACCAACGTACGTACTGGTCGCTTTTATAATCTTTCGGTTGAAATTTAGTTTCTTCTGTTGTCATCTTTTAAGCCTCCAATATTTTAGTGAATTCCTCAACTAATCTCGCAACGACAAAAGGTTGTCCCTTTACACGATTGAAGCGATACGGGTTAAATCCGGGTACCTTTCCACGTAAATAGTTAGCGAACTGGCCGTTATTTTGCTCAGCCACCACCACTTTCTTATACTTAGAAAGAACCTCAGCCGTATTCTTAGGCAGCGGGTTGATAAACTTGAAGTGAGCGAAAGCCACCTTCTTGCCATTCTCTTGCATCGTCTCCATCGCCTCGTAAAGGTGTCCGTAGGTTCCACCCCAACCAACGATCAATAAATCAGCGTCCTCATCTCCGATCACTTCCAGTTCGGGGATATAGTCGGCGATCTTATCGATCTTAGCCTGACGGGTCGTCACCATCTTCTGGTGGTTAGCCGGATCGGTAGAGATAGCGCTCGTCTCGTAGTCTTTCTCCAGACCGCCCAGACGATGAGCGAAACCTTCCGTTCCCGGAATCGCCCAGTAACGAACCAAGCTTTCCTTGTTACGACGATACGCCTTCCAAACTTTCTCGTCTTGATAATTAGCTACGTAATTCGGCTTAATCTCCGGATATTTATGTCCTAGCATTCTGGCACCCATTTTATCATATTTGCCATAACGTTTCACAAAACCGCGCGGCTGCGTAAGCACAACAATTAATTTGTCACAACCGTCATCTAACGCTTTTTTAAACGGAATCGGGTCAACCAGCCCGCCATCGTAATACTTCTGCCCGTCCAAATCAATCGCCGGAAAAACCATCGGCAGTGCACAGGTTGCACGAAGCATTGTAAATTTCTCGTCCATATCCATTGCATTTTTATACTCAATCTGTCCGGTTTTTGCATTTGTCACACCAACCAGACAAGTTCCCTCATATGAACGAAAGGTGTCCCAATCAAATGGAATTAAGTGGTCCGGAATTTCTCCAAAAACAAAATCCAGTCCGAAAATACTTTTATTTTTTTTCCAGTTGCTCCGGCTCATATATCGCTTATCATTACGGTATTTCTGCATAATTTCCAAATTTCTCTGTGGTTGTTTAGAAATATACGAGACGCCATCCGCAATTCCAGCGGAAACACCAATACAGTAAGGCAGTAATATATTCTCCGACAACAGTGCATCCATCACACCGCAGCTAAAAATCGGTCGAAATGTCCCACCTTCAAAAACAATCCCTGTCATATGCATGCTCCTTTCACGCCATTTACTCTATTTTATCACAGATAAAGAGACGCCGCAACCAAAGAGCGGCATGTCTGCGTATAAAATAAAAATAGCAAAAGAAGTTCCATTCGTTTATATCGAACAAACTTCTTTTGCCATCTTTAGACTATTTTATTATAACAGCCCTGCTTTTCAACAATCCATTTTCAAATCTTACTCAGCGTTATTGTATTTCACACCTGTCATAAGCTTTTTGCCTTTAATAGCAAACAATTCAGAAACGCCAACTACCTGATATCCTTTGTCTTTGCACTGCTCCAAAATTTCCGGAACTGCCTCTGCTGTCTTATCATGAACGGAATGCATGTTAATGATACCGCCATCTTTTAAGTTATTGATTACATTGTTTACCAAATCATCTTTCGTTGTTTTATCCTGATAATCCTGACTCCAAATCGATACATCGATAAACGGTTTCTCGATTACTGCATACATCGCCTGACTATAAGCAACGTTTGGCGCACGGAACAAGAAGTGTTTGTATCCGGTGATTTCAGAAAGAAGTGCATCTGTCTTAGCAATCTTCTCTTTGATTACCTCTGGTTCTACACTATTCAACCCATTGGAATCATAAGAATGATTTGCCACCTCAAATCCAGCCTCTTTCGCTGCAAGAACTTCATTTCTGGAATCCTCATCATGCTCAATATGAGCACCGATGTAGAAGAATGTTGCATGAGCGCCTGCTGCAGTTAAAGCTTTCTGAATCTTCATACCATTATCAACAAATCCTGTATAACCTCCCGGGCCATCATCAAATGACAAAGCAACAACCGGTTTTTCAGGGTCAATGTTTTTGTCAATCCAATTCTGATCAAGACCATCGTATTTGAACTCAGAAGATTCAAATTCCGGTGCTACTGTTGGTTTTGGTGTTGGTTTGCTTGCTCCTGCTGCCGGATAAGTAGCTCCTGCTCTGGCAACAAATACAATGCTTGTAATCTTAACGGATTTCAACGTTTCCGGCCAACCATAACTAGCAGCCGCATCCATCGGCTGGATGTTCAATCCAACGGCAGGACCTGTTACTTTCTCATCAAATGCTACCGATACGGATGTAGCACCCGCTGCCATGTTATAATTAAATGCTACACCATCATCAAAACCTGTCAACTGCTCTGTTGTACCTGCTACAGCAATTTTACCAGCTGTTAATTTGGAAGTGTCTTCACCTTCAAAAGTAAGTTCATAGCCAATTTTTACTTCCTTAAAATAAGCCAAATCAAAGCGTGCATCCAGCTGGCTGCTAAAATTAATCGTTGCCGGTGAAGAACTGAATTCGGTATCGCCAACTTTTGTCATATCAATTGTAATGTCTTTTACTGCCTCGCCCTGTTCCGGAGTAGCGGTTGGTGCCGGTACTACAGCTGTTGGTGTTGCTGTCGGTGCCGTACTTGGTTTATTCGTGTTTGGTGCAGTAGTAATTGCCGGTGCTTTTGTAACTGCCGGCTTCTTTTCCTTAACAGTAACTTTGCAGGTCAGTTTTTTCTTTCCAACCTTTGCTAATACAACTGCCTTTCCTGCCTTCTTACCTTTTACTACGACACTTGTTTTCTTTTTCTTCGAAAGACTAACAACCTTTTTACCTGACTTAATGGACCAAACTGCTTTCTTTCCATTCTTCAGCTTAATCGTCTTTTTCTGTCCAACCGAAATGCTTACTTTCTTTGTGCTAAGTTTCGGTGCCTTTTTCTTTGCTGCTGCCGGTGAAGATGGCATTGACACGCCAAGAAGCAATGCTGCCGTCATCACATAACTCATTGTTTTACAAAACTGTTTTTTCAACCTTGTGTCCTCCAATCATTTTTTGTTTTTGAAACCGCCCCGTAAACAAACCCTGTTTCGTATACGATCCCTCTCTTTGAGATTATTGTAACACCAAGGTATAACTTTGTAAATATATTCCATACGATATTATAACATTTTACTTATAGCAATTTTTAATAAAAGTATAAGATTACGCTTATACTTTTATTCATCTTCATACATTCGGAATAATGTTTTTAAGATATTCTGGTACTCTTTCTGCTTTTCTTCGTCCTCCAACTGCTTTAATTCCTGAATCGGCTCACGAATCAAGCGCTGCAAAGAAGCATGAAGCACCTTTTTCAATAATTTCTGCTCTCTGTGATTCAGAGAAATTTTTCGATTTAAATATTCATAACTGTCCGTCTCAATCTGTAAACACCGTTTCTGCAATGTCTCAATCGTACCATCCACACGGCTCAATAAAAGCCATTCCATCGTCTCCTGCACCTTTTCTTCAATAACCTGTTCACAGTCTGCCGCCAGTTTTTCCCGCTCATTCTGATTTTTTTCGGTAATTTTCTGCAGCGTATCCATATCAATCAACTGCACCCCCGGAACTTCTTGTAACCGGCTGTCAATATCCCTCGGTGATGCCAAATCCAAAAACTGCATTTGTCTGACACCCGTCTCTTTCCATTTATCGTACAAAACAACCAGATGCGGCGATGACGTTGCTGATACAACCGTTTCACACTGCTTCATCACATCATAACGCTCATGATAGTCCACCACTGTCAAATTTTCATGTACCGCTAACACTTCTTTTGCGTGCGCAAGCGTCCGGCTGCACAGATAAATCTTTTTTGCTCCGTATTCAAACAAATATGTCAAAGCAAGTACCGCCGTTTTTCCGCTTCCAATCACAAGAATATTTTTCCCGCTAACGCCACCGGCACGATGCAGCTCTTTCACGCCAATATAACTGACTGACAACGGCTTTTCACTGATGCGGTAATTCGTCTTAATCCACTTGGCACACGTCACTGCATCCCTTACAATGCGCTCCAATTCTTTGCCGCTGTGCCCCATGGTCCTGGCAAAATCCATTGCCTCAACAACCTGCCCTAAAATCTGGTCTTCACCTACGACTAACGATTCCAAGCCTGCCGCCACGCGGAACAAATAAGAAACCGCCTCACTGCCCTCTTTTTTCTTACAGCAATCCCCAAACGAAACATTCGGGAAAATGTCCTGGTAGCAGGACTGCACCTGCTCCCCCGTCACCGCATCCGAATGAGAAAAATAGAAAATCTCGCTGCGGTTGCAGGTCGAGACAATCACACACTGTTTTAAGCCAATGACAGAAAGCCGCTCCCATAATTCAATTTTTTTTGAGTCGGGTAACGCCACCTGCCCGCGCAGGGCAAGTGGTGCTTCTTTATAGCAAATTCCAACATAGCCAAAAATCATGGTTACTGCTCCTTTTGTTCTTCCTTAAGCCACCGAGCTACATCAAGCGCATGATAAGTAATAATCATTTTTGCACCGGCACGCTTAAATCCAATCATGTGCTCCATCACAATTCGTTTTTCATCAATCCAGCCTTTTTGCGCAGCTGCCTTCACCATCGCATATTCTCCGCTGACATTATACGCCACAATCGGAATATTATAATGAATGGAAATATCTTTTAGCACATCCAGATATGCCATCGCCGGTTTTGCAATAATTAAATCAGCACCTTCTTTGATGTCCTGCTCCACTTCCCGCAGAGCTTCTTCTCCATTTGCCGGGTCCATCTGATAACTTTTACGGTCACCAAATCCCGGTGCCGAATGTGCGGCATCACGGAATGGGCCATAATATGCCGACGCAAATTTTGCACTGTAGGACATAATCGGCGTATTATATAGGCCTTCTTCATCAAGAGCCTTGCGGATTGCCTCAACACGTTTATCCATCATATCACTCGGTGCAATGATATCTGCTCCTGACTTTGCATACACAACAGATGCCTTTGACAAAAACGGAAGCGTCTCATCATTTAAAACTTCCCCATCGCAAATCAGACCGCAGTGTCCATGTGATGTGTATTCACACAGGCAGACATCCGCAACAACAACAAGTTCTTTGTAATTTTTCTTAATATAGCGAATCGCCTGTGGTACGATTCCGTCTTCGGCATACGCACCACTTCCCTGCTCATCTTTGTGTGCCGGAATACCAAACAATAAAACTGCCGGAATCCCTGCCTCACGCACTCGGTCAAGTTCTTCATGAAGTCTGTCAATCGAATACTGGCAGATGCCCGGCATCGACTCTACCGGTTCACAAATATTTTCTCCTTCTATTACAAAAATCGGATAAATCAATTCGTCCACCCGGACATGATTTTCCCGCACCATATCTCTCACTCGTTCGTTCATCCGCAGTCTTCTCGTTCGTTCCATTTTAATGCACCTTCCTTTTCGTATCCAATTACCTGTTTAATAAGATAGCATAAACCAGCGAAACATCTTTTTGTTTCGTTTATAAATCTTTTTATACTGAGAGTGCGGCAAAGGGCATGGCACTGTCCCTGTTTCTACCGTAACACTCACAATTTTCTTCTCGTACACAAGCCAGTCCGCAAAGCCTCCGTGTTCTTCTGTACTCGAACTCTTTGGCATCATTCGGTAATGATTTCTCTTTTTTATTTCACTTGCTAACCTGTACTGCTTTTCATGCAGTGGCGAAGATACATCAAAATCCCAGTATAAAATACTGCCGGTCGAATGGAGATTCAACACCGTCTTTGGCGATATCCGCTTAATAAAAGAAATTAATGCCTTCGTTTCCTTTTCGCTCGCTGCCTTTTTTCCTGTATATGTTGTGGCATCCGGTTTCCTTTTCTTCCCCTTCTTTTTATCCTTTTTCTTATCTGCTGAAAAACCGGCAGGGAAATTATTGTTAATATTAACCCCTCTGGCATTATTTTTCCACGTATTGAAATGCCCTATCTTCTGTATTTTCTTGCGAAGTTTTGCATTGCGGATTCCACTTGCCCCATACTGCGAAATTGTCACACCGTCCGGGTTATCCATCGGCAGAATATAAAGGCAGGTCGAACGGAATCTTGCGCGGTGTTCACTATATTCCCGAAGAATTTCCTCGGTCTGTCGCATAATGACCTGTGTATTTTTCCACTCTCTGGCGTGAATTGCCGCATCAATCACAAGTTTCTTTGCCGCAGAAGGATTTCCCACACGCAGGCACCAGATTTCCCTGTTGTCATATGTCCTGCCAAGGCTCGACAGCCCTGTTTTTCCGGGGTATTTGCGGGCAATCTTACGCAAATCTCTTGTCATCTCTGCGTAGTCGTATTTTTTATCCTTTTCACTGACAATCCACGGTTCTTCTTTTACAACAATTTTAATCCTGCACTGGTTTTTATCCGAATCTTTCACCTTTACGAAAAGGTAAGTCGTCCCCTTCTTTTTCGCCGTAATACGCCCGTTTTTATTGATACTTGCAATCTTTTTATTCTTTATTTCAAAAGACAATTTCTTTTTGGCATAGTTAAAAGAAACTGTCGCTTTTTTCTTTTCCCATAACTTTATTTTGCTGCCGCTTTTGCTTTCAATTTTTTCATTAAAATAAATGTAAATATAGCAGCTTTCGCCTGTCACTTTAGACGTCGCTTTTAAGAGCGTGTAATTTTTTTTGTTTTTTGTCTTACATTTTACCACACCGGAGGAAGAAACGGTAACTAACTTCTTTTTTACTTCTTTTTTCGAAGCACCTCCGTAAACCTCAAAAGTAGATGCCTGTGACATAACAAGTTTTACCGAATCCGTCGTATATGAGTAAAGGTGATACACTTTTTTCCCTTTAACCCTTCGGTAATGAATCCCCTTCATGCCACCTTTATAGTATTTGGCGTGGGGCGATACCAGTTCATACTTTTCCACCGGCTTTGGAGTTTCATTTGGCTGTGGCGCAACTGTTGGCTCCGGCTCCTCTGTTGGCTCCGCAGTCGGTTCTACTGTCGGTTCAGGCGTTGGCTCTTCACTCCACTCCGTCTGATTGTTCTTCTGTCTTGCCTGCAAATGGGCAGGACTCCCGCTTATGAGGTCACATAAAATTAAGGTTGTGGCAAGCAATGCCGCTATTTTTTGCTTATGCGTCTGACTCATTTCCCTCATTTCCTTTCCATTAATCGTGATATTTCACTTTTACTGCAAGATAAAAGGTACCTCACAACGAGATACCTTTTTGTACTTGTTTGTTATAACAGATAAAACTTAAGCTAATTTGCTTTTTGCTACTTCTACCAAAGAAGCAAAACCTTCCGGATCACTGATTGCCATCTCAGAAAGCATTTTACGGTTTACATTTACCTCAGCAAGTTTCAAACCATACATGAATTTGCTGTAGGAAAGACCATTCATTCTAGCTGCTGCGTTAATACGAGCAATCCAAAGCTGTCTGAACTGTCTCTTTTTCTGTTTTCTACCTGTATAGGACTCTTCCAACGCACGCATAACAGACTGTTTTGCAACACGATACTGTTTACTTCTTGCGCCTCTGTAACCCTTTGCCAGTTTCAATACTCTTTTATGTTTTTTCTTTGCGTTCATTCCGCCTTTAATTCTAGCCATTTGTCAGTTCCCTCCTTCGCCATTAGCTGTATGGCATAATCTTTTTCATTGTTTTTACATTAGTTTCATCTACAAGAGCAGACTTTCTGAGATTTCTTTTTCTCTTTGTTGTCTTCTTAGTCAAAATATGACTCTTGTATGCTTTGTTTCTTTTCAATTTACCGGTACCGGTAACTTTAAAGCGCTTTGCAGCAGCTCTTTTTGTTTTCATTTTCTGATTTGCCATGATATTATTCCTCCGTTATTATTTTGTGGCTGATAAAAACATTACCATACTTCTTCCTTCCATCTTCGCAGGTTTGTCGACGGAAGCAACGTCCTTTAATTCTTCAAAAAACGCATTCAGGATTTCCCTTCCTACATCTTTATGAGCCATTTCTCTACCACGGAATCGAAGTGAGACTTTTACTTTAGCTCCCTTTTGCAGGAATTTCTTTGCCTGATTTACTTTCGTGTTCAAATCATTGGTATCAATGTTTGGCGAAAGTCTGATTTCTTTTGTCTCGATGGTTTTCTGTTTCTTCTTTGCTTCTTTTGCTTTACGAGCCTGCTCATAGCGGTACTTGCCGTAGTCAATAATTTTACATACCGGCGGTTTTGCAGTCGGTGCAATCTTTACCAAATCAAGTCCTGCATCTTTTGCTTTGAAATATGCTTCTTTTGCCGACATAATGCCAAGCTGTTCTCCATTTGGTCCAATTACACGAACTTCTCTGTCGCGAATCTGCTCGTTAATCATTAAATCGCTTATTGTTCTTACCTCCTAAATGAAAAAAAGATAGCTGTTTCTAAAAGCCAGCTATCCACGTAAAACATTTCCTATCATTATAATAGATGTGAACCAATACCGTGTGATAACAAATGTTATACGGCAAGGTGAGAGTGGATAACTCTGCTTTTTACACCTTTGGTAGTGTACCATAGAAAGGTGGTGTGTGTCAAGTGATTGCTGGTAATTTTTTTCAGTTTCCGTAAATGGCCTTAATTCAATTTATATTTCTTGCGCCGCTCCCGCTTAGCAAACGCACAGGGGTATCGACACGCAAACTACGCGTGTCTGATACCCGATGTGTTTGCAGCGCAATCATTATAAATTGAATTAAGGTCATTTATTGGATTCCTGAAAAATCGGCAGCAATCACTTGACCACACACGCTTACATACAAAGTATCAGCCATGGTATTAAGGCAGGGCAACAAATGATTGGGGGGATGCCATTTATTGGATTCCAGTAATTAGGCAGAAACAATAACGCACCCCCCACTTAATTTACCATCCCCGATATATCAACCTTAATAAACTGCTGAAGCCATTCGATGATGTCTTTTTCGTTTGCAGGATTTAAGTTCTGAATTGAGGATAGATTTTCAATTGTCATGTGGTCCCAGCGAATCATCCAGATTCCGTATGCCAAAATCACGGCATTTAAAACCAGACCGATGGCACTCAAAATCAATCCAATGATTCCTAATTTTTTCGCATTTTTACCGCCTTTTGCCACAGCGATAATACTAAAGACAAGGGCGATTGCGGCAGGGATTACGCCGATACCTGTTCCAAAACAGCAAAAACAGGAAATTCCACCTAATATAAGAGAGGCAATTGCAAGCCCTCTGTGCCGATTTATATCTGTCATAGATACCTCCATTTCTATATCCTGCCGTATGGGGCGAAAAAGGATGCTGTCTGTTCCAGATGCTGCATCGACGAATTATTCGTAATTTTAATTAACAGCACCGCTACGACAATGGCAAGGATGACCCCTGCCACTCCCACAACGATACCGGCAATTGCTGCATCTTCCTGATTCGGATTGTCATCCCGAAGTCCCAAAATTCCAAATACAATGCCAAGCACTGCCATTACCAAAGAAATGGACCATTGCACACAACAAATCATCGAAGCACATGAAAGCACTAACGACGCAATCGCTTTTGCATTTGTCTGTCTATTCTGCTGCATACAAACCTCCTGCTTATTTGCTCTCCGGTGTCACTTCTACCTTACGAATTTCTTTCGTACGGATTTCCTTGCAAATGTCATCAATGAACGCATCCAAAGACTGTGCACCCTCGTCTCCTTTGAAACGGCTGCGAACGGATACAACGCCTTCTTCCTCTTCTTTCTGCCCAACGACGAGCATATACGGTGTTTTCTGAAGTCTTGCCTCGCGAATCTTGTAACCGATTTTTTCGGAACGGCTGTCCACGCTGCAGCGGATGCCATTCGCTTTTAATTTCTCTTCCACGCTGTTTGCGTAATCGAGATATTTCTCGGAAATTGGCAAAACACGTACCTGCTCCGGTGAAAGCCATGTCGGGAATGCACCGGCATATTTCTCAATCAGCCATGCTAACGTTCTCTCATAACATCCAATGGATGTTCTGTGGATGATGTATGGGCGTACTTTCTCACCATTTTCATCAATATAATACATATCAAACTGTTCAGCCAAAAGGGCATCCCACTGAATGGTAATCATGGTATCTTCTTTACCGTATACATTTTTCGCATTGATATCTACTTTTGGTCCGTAGAAAGCGGCCTCTCCGACATCCTCAGTAAATGGAATATTCAGTTCTGTCAAAATCTGGCGGATATCTTCTTCTGTCTCATTCCAAACTTCCGGCTCGCCGATATATTTTTCACGGTTTTCAGGATCCCATTTACTCAGATGATACGTTACATCTTCCTCAACACCAAGTGTCTGCAAACAGTACTGAGCAAGAGCGATACAATCCTTAAACTCTTTTACCATTTGGTCCGGACGCACAATCAAATGTCCTTCAGAAATTGTAAACTGGCGCACACGAGTCAAGCCGTGCATTTCACCGGAATCCTCATTACGGAACAATGTTGATGTCTCACCATAACGGCATGGCAGGTCACGATAGGATTTCTGGCTTGCCTTGTAAACATAGTACTGGAATGGACAGGTCATCGGACGAAGGGCAAATACTTCCTTATCCTTTTCCTCATCGCCAAGAACAAACATACCTTCTTTGTAGTGATCCCAGTGACCGGAAATCTTGTACAAATCAGATTTCGCCATCAAAGGTGTCTTCGTTCTCATGTAACCGCGCTTTTCTTCCTCATCTTCAATCCAGCGCTGCAAAGTCTGAATAACCTGTACACCTTTTGGCATCAAAAGCGGAAGTCCCTGACCGATTACATCAACGGTAGTAAACAGTTCCAGCTCACGTCCCAATTTATTGTGGTCGCGTTTTTTAATATCTTCCAAATGCTCCAAATAGGCATCCAAATCCGCTTTCTTTGTATAAGCAGTTCCGTATACACGGGTAAGCATTTTATTTTTCTCATTTCCTCTCCAGTAAGCACCGGAAGAAGAAATCAGCTTCATTGCCTTTAACGGTTTTGTATTCATCAAATGAGGACCGGCACACAAATCAATGTATTCGCCCTGCTGATAGAAAGAAATCTCAGCATCTTCCGGTAAATCTTCAATCAATTCAACCTTATACGGCTCCTCACGTTTTCTCATCAAATCAATTGCCTCTTGTCTTGGCAGGGTAAAACGCTCTAATGTCGCACCTTCCTTAACAATCTTTTTCATTTCTTTTTCAATCTTGTCCAGTGCCTCACGGTCCAATGGTGCTATATCAAAATCATAGTAGAAACCTTCCTCAATCGAAGGTCCAATGGCACATTTGGCATCCGGATACAATCTCTTAATCGCCTGTGCTAACACGTGCGATGCCGTATGACGGAAGGCTGCTTTTCCTTCGTCGCTGTCAAATGTCAAAATATTCAATGTGTGCTCGCCATCCACCATCGTGCGCAAATCCACAACTTCACCGTCTAACTCGGCAACGCATGCCACTCTGGCAAGTCCTTCACTGATGTCTTTGGCAATATCAATAATGCTCATTGCCTGTGAATACTCTTTGCTTGAACCATCTTTTAGTGTTACTTTCATGTGAATTCCTCCTGTTCTCATTCAATTTCAATATACAAGAAGGCCTCATCCCTTCTCGCTGTCATAGTTCGAAGGGACGAGGCCATAAAATCAATGTCTCGCGGTTCCACCCTTGTTGGACGAAATAGTAATAAATCATCCCGGCTTCATTCTGACGATAACGGGGTCACCGGACCGGATTGGGGTCACTCCGAGGTAGTTTTCAAACGGTTCCCATGAAAATGCTTCCAGCACAAGGCATTTCTCTCTGACATGTTCTGCGTTTTACTCGTCTCATCTACGTGTTACCGCTATTATAATCTTGAAAATTTAAAATGTCAACACCTTTAAATTCTTTTATTTGCAAGAACCTCATACACATTCTTAAACGAATCTTTCACCGCATACAACTCGGTAAACAAACCACAGTATGGTCCATTCATAGAATAACTGTAATTATTATCTTCAAGCGACGGGTCATCCTGCCAGCCCCAGATTGAAACCGCTTTCAACGGACGGCTCTCCTCCAGTTTTTTGATTTCTTCCGCCGATTTACCAGAGCAGTCTGCCGGAATGGCGTTCACATCCACAAACATCTGGAATAATTTCTTATAAAATTCCGCATGTTTTTTCTGCATGGCCTTTGTATTCATATAGTTTCTTACTGCCATTTCGGTCACCTGAACTTCACATCCAAGTGCTGCATAGGTCTCAATTGATTTCTTAATATCCGAAATATTCTGCTCATTCATGCAGCCATTCTGAGTTCCGTAACCACCGATGTAGCCCTGCATGCCAACGCCGTCACACAGTTTGCGGACGTTTCCTTTGGCGTCTTTGGCATAACTGTTAATACTCTTAACCAGATTTACAATTTCTTCACGTTTTGATTTGTAAAATGAATTGTAATCATTATAGTACAGCTTAATGTCGGCACCCAGCTCATCTACCGTATTTTTCGCATAGAGGAACGACTGCTCCACATAATCGCTGCCAAGGATTTTGTAAAACTGATTATCTTTACGCAGGTTTCTGTTATCATCCCCTACATTCTGATCTGCCACTGCCTCATTTACAACATCCCAGCAGTAAATTACACCCGGATATTTCTTTTCAAAATGAGTGATTACTTCTTTAATATAATACTGAAGACGTTTCTGCATAACCGCCTTGCTTACATATTTCTTACCTGTGTCATAGCCCTCGCGGAAGAACCAGTCACACATATACGCATGCCACACAAGAACATGTCCCCGCATCTGGATTCCGTTTTCCTTGGCAAATGAAATAATCGTATCTGCCTTGTCATAATTCATCACCGGCATACCATCTTTGCTCTTTGCGGATTTTGCCTGGTCTAAAAGCGAATATGCCTTAAACTCATTTCCTGCTGTCAAACTGTTAAAATGGTATTTCACAAGATTTTTGTAGTTGTCATTTGTTGTAACATTTATGTAGTTTACAACGGTTCCCAACTTGAATCCATGCTGCGCTGCCAACTTAGCAAGCGGCTGATACTTCGTCGTCGCATTTAACACGTTCGCCTTTTTCTTCGCCTCAGGAGAAACGTATTTTGTTACGCTCACCTTACATTTTAAAGTGACTTTTTTCTTCTTTTTGGCACCTTTCTTCTGATACCAAACCTTGGCTTTTACTGTCGCACTGCCTTTTTTTAATCCCTTAATGGTGACCGATGTCTTTTTCTTTTTCGACAGTTTTGCCACTTTTTTTCCGGACAAAGTCCATTTGGTTTTCACGATTTTTTTCGTTCCGTTTTTCTTAACCTTCAATGTCTTTGTCTTGCCGATATAGGCAGTCATTTTTGTTTTTGACAATACCGGCTTTTTCGCTTTTGCTTTTGCCTGCGCCTCACCTGCTCCGGCAAGAGAGCCAATCGTCAGGCATGCGGCAAGGGAAAGCGAGAGAATCTGTTTGCTTTTCATGCTGCTTCACTCCAATCTTTTATGATAAGAATAAGTATAGCACATTTTGTCAACACTAGCAGTTAAAATCAGCCGATTACCCAACAGGCAATTTTTACACCGGACGCCCCGGATGGCTGCGTCATGAAGTCATCCCCTGACACTATTGCTTTCAATGTATGCCGGGGAATGATTTTTGTTCTCAGTTCATTAAGCGAGAAAAAGTTTGTGCTAAATGCCGAAGAGAAGCTTATGCAACCTAAAACCTCACAAAAGTTCAAAAACGTTGCATGCTTTCGCCTGCTTTTCAAAATAAAACAACCAAAAAGGTTACAATCAACAAAAAGCGTTGCAATTAATACGTGATTTTTGCTGATAAAGCCTAATTTCAACGTAAAAATGCAACGCTATGAAACAAATCATAGAAAAAGAGTTGTCGAAGAAAATTTAAATCAGTTTTGGAGCAACAAATTTCTACCAAAAACGTACAGCCCGTCTTTTGGGGGTTGCCGTAAATTATCAAGAAATGATTTGCAGCGAGTGGGTACAAACACGTGGGTATCAAGCTTGCGTATTTTGCAAGCTGATACCCCTACGCGTTTGTCTTAGCGAGAGCGCCCACTTGATGCAAATCATTTCTTGATAATTTACGGCAACCCCCAAAACACGGCTACCTCCAAATCCCCTTCTCTTTCCGTATCACATAATACAAATCATTTTCCATTGCCATAACTTCTTCCATCGGCACGCTCTTAAAGACCGGCATCCGCATTTTGTATTTAATCCAAAAGAACGAGTAGATACCAAGAATCAAAAAGGCAATTCCGGTTACGCCCCAGATAGCTAACCGCTCTGCCGAGTCGGTTGAAATATTTAAAATCATGTAGGTTGTTCCTAAAATCCCGATAAGCGGCAGAATTTTACCGAGTGGAACTTTAAAGGAACGCGGTGCATTTGGCACTCTTTTTCTCAGAATCAGCACGTCAATATGCGCTAAGATATACGAAATCATCCAAAATACAGAGCCCACCAGAATCAAAAATGAGATTGCCGAGGAGGAACTGTCACTAATGAAAGCAAAAATCAAAATGGTAACACTGACAAATATTACACCGAAAAATGGCACTTTTCTTTTATTTGTCTTGGCAAAAAACTGTGGCATCATATTCATTTTTGCCATGCCCTGACAAATGTTTGAAAGACCACTTACCGTTGAATTTTGCGTGCTGATAACCGCCAGAGCAGCCACCATTGTCATCCAGTATTTTCCTGCCCCGCCAAGAAGATTTTGACCGTATAACAAATGTGGTGCGGCAGATTCGGTCAGTTTTGTCCACGGCGTATAATTATGAAAACCTAATACCATGATTGCCTGCACCAGACAAATAAGCACCAGTCCAATCATCATACCAAGCGGCACGTTTCGTTTGGCATTTTTAACATCTTTGGATATTGGAATGACATATTCGGCACCAATAAACAACCAGAATGCCACTGCAGTTGTCGACACAATATCAGAGAAATTCGTTGACATGCTTGCCGGCTGGGAAACAACCTGTCCGGTTCCAAGCCCCAGGGCACCGATAATTCCCATAACAACCATCGATCCAACCAAAAGGAATGCAACCAGATTCTGAATTTTAGCAAACATATCGACACCAAACAGATTTGCCACCATAACGATTACCGTCATGATAATGGTGTAGCCGATGCTTGGAATCGGCAAATGAAGTGTCTGCGACATGGCATAGGCAAAAATCGATGCTTCAACACCACACGATAAAATGTTACAAATCAGATACCCTCCCACCATAGAAATCATGGTTGGAAACGGTCCCATACAAGCGAGCGTATACTGCGCCAGTCCTCCGGTCGTGTTTGGCATCAGACCATTTAGCTCAGAAAGCGAAGCAACCGTTGTCATATTCAGCAGACAGGCGATAATCATCGCACCAATAAATGGGATTCCCACCGTTCCTGCTCCCTGTCCCAATGACACTAGACAGCTTGTCGCAATAACAAGTCCGACAGAAACAGAAACCACACTTCCTAATCCTAATTTTTTGTTTTTCTCCATGTCGATTCCCCCTTGTTCTCTTAAGCCATTTCCGGTTTATCCCACAATGGCAGTTCCACACCAATGCCTTCTTTTAAAGCACGGCGGTAAACAGTAGCTCCCCATGCGATATCCTCAACCGGCATACCTCCGACAGAATATACGATAATTTCATCTTCGCTTTCCCGTCCTTTTCTCTCACCGGTAATCACATCTGCCACATCAATAATGTCTTCTCTTGTAATTTTCCCCATCTGTTTTAAATCCGTAAATTTGCTTCCTACAATCTGCACCTGATCGTAAGTCGGATATGGATATTCCTCCTCCCACGCCTCATACAATTTGTAGTTGTCCACAACCTTTTTACAGCCATTTACAAGGAAATCCTCATCAAAACGAGCGGCTGAAGGCATACTGATTAGTGCACCTTTTTTAATCCATTTCGTATCAATATAAGGAAACTCTGCCTCACTGTCTTTTACTGTTGTTGTCATGCTGATAATGTCACTGTCTTTTACAGCTTCCTCGATAGAATCACAAATCACAATATTTTTGATTCCCGGACATTCTTCTTTGACAAATGTAACAAATGAATCAATGGACTTTTGTCCACGCCCCTTAATTTTTACAGTATCAATGCCCGGTCTCACGCTGACAAAGGCACGAAGGGAAGTTTTCCCCATAACACCCGGTCCGATAATAGCGACTGTTTTTGCAGCCTCTCTTGCCAAATATTTGCAGCCAACACCGGGAATTCCCCCTGTTCGGTAAGAACTCAAAAGGTTTGCCGACATCATCGCAAGTGGTGCCCCCGTATCTTTATCATTTAACATCATCATCAAAATGGAACGTGGCAGCCCTTTTTTCTTATTCTCCATGTTCGAGCCGTACCACTTCATCCCCGCCATCTGATAGCGTCCGCCAAGATATGCCGGCATCGCCATGAATCGTCTGTCCTCTGCATTTTTCGGCATTCCCTCAAATTCCGGGGCATCCGGAAAAGTCACCATGCAGCCATGGGAATTGTGATTTTTTCCGCCCATCACATAGTCCCCTTTATGTAAAGTCAACAATAAATCTTCCATTGCCTCCACACAGGCATCCATATCCGTCACACCTGCCCGAATCATATCCGGTTCACTTAAATATAAAAATTTGATTGCTGTATCCATTTTGATAACCTCCTTTGCCACTTATGTCTTTGGTTCATCGCATAAAAAAAGGACGTCACAAACTTTCGCTTGTGACGTCCTCGTCGAACCCTAGTATAGCACAATGGTTTTTGTCCGTCAAGGTTCAGATTTTCTAAGTGTCACAGATACATTTTTATCTGTCACCGTTACCGTTCCGTAACTTTCTTTTCTAAGCATAGCTTCATAAGTGCTCGGTTTACTAATAATCAAACAAGCTTCTCCTTCGTCATCGGTATTAAAATATTTCCTATCCGTTTCGTCCTCCGTATTTATGAAAGAAAACTGTTGATACTTCATAGGGTTTCCTTCACTATCTACTATCTTCATGTGAACTGCATATCCGGAAATCACAAAATTCTGGCTCTTTGTATTGCTGTCAATTGTTATTGTGCCAACTTTTACATCCGCATTGCCATACGCCGAACACACCATCACCTCATAGGTACCAAATAAGATGTCCTTTACTTCAAAAGAACCATCCTGTTCTATATTCGCCAAACGGCTTGAATAATATGGCTCTTGCCTTTGCAAACCAATCTGACACATATCCGTATCAAAATCGGTAAAGGAACTACCATTTTCCCATGTAAGTTTTCCGGTCAGTTTACCAGCCTCTATATCAAAATTTTTCTCAACGGAAGCATCGGTTACTGTTATTTCCTCGGATGCTAATATTCCCACCGAACCGGATATTGTCACCTTATACTCTCCCGTCGATACATACACAGAATATTTACCATCCTCCACATCATTTGCTGCGGAAGTCGAAGACGAATTCTTGTCAAAGAATGTTATCCTTGCATCGTCTGAAACATTAACCCCATTCAGTTTGCAATAACCACTTACTCGATACAGTTGTGTATTCACAGAAACCACATCGTCTTCCTCGGTAACTGTAAATGTCTCATTCTGCAAGTTCTGTATATTTGAGTTTCCTCCGCCAAACACATAAGAGCCGAGCGGAAGCATTGCATGTGCGGAATAACCTGTCAGTCCTTCCGTTAGATAGTATGTATTTCCGGTTTCTCCGGTTTCTTTCACATAGTTTTCCTCCGATAACGGAATTACGTGATTTTCGGCATCAAACAATTTAATTTTTACATATTTGAACGGCAGCGTTAAATCTTTCACAACATCGGAGCCGTCGATTGTAACCTTGGCAACGCTGGTGTCTGCATAGAAAAACTCATATTCACCATCCAGCAAATCCAATTCATAATCAAACGCATTCTCTTTACTCCCCGTCGGAACACCAATTGTTTTATATTGTTCCCCATTTTTCTTGACAGAAATCACATATAATTTGGTCTTACTCACTTCTTTCGGAATTTCAAGCCCCGATACATCAAGTAAGTTTCCTTTGCAGGAATGTTCGATATAATCTTTCCTCGTATCACCCAGTGCCACATCAATCGTATCAATAACAGTATCTTCATCGATTACCTGATAGGTTCCCGGCTTCAGATAAACTTCATACCATCCACTCGCGGCAGAAGCATATTTTGAATAGTTTTCGTCATCCACATTTTTATATAAATACGTGTTGCTGCATTTTCCAAAAATTCGCGCATAATCGAGCGTAATATCGCGTTCTTCACTGCCGGTCACTTCAAACCTATCCAATTCATAATCACCTACATAAATTACATAGGTTCCTTTTGTCAGGTATCTGTAATAATGATTGTCATCATCGAAATCACTGCCATAAAGGACACTGCTATTTTCGGTTGCCAAAATCCAAATGTCAGGGATATCCATTGTCTGTGCACCAGTTCTCTTTACCGTACCGGACATTTTATAAACCGGAAGCTTCTCATCATGCTGCATGTCACCCTCAACGGTAAACGATTTTCCCATCTGAATTTGGTACTCTCCCTTTGGTTGTTTAGTCGTGAAATTACCCTTTTCATCGGTCTTAATTACGTCATTCGACTCCCAAAATTCTCCGTTCCATTTATCTAAGGAAATTTCAGCATTTGCAATCGGCTGTCCATCTTCTGTCTCCAGTTTTCCGGACACCGTATATTTTCTCTGCTGTTCAACAAGCACATACGACTGCTTAAACTCTTTACCGTCAACCGTTATCACAAGGTCAAACGTATAATATCCTTTATCTTCTTTTCCCTCGTAATAAGGCTCATCATGCCAGACAACGTTACGGATGCTGTTATCTACGCAGTAAACATTACGATAAATCGTGCGGTATATCTTCAAATTTTTCGATAAATCCGTAAATATATCCTTCAACGATTTGCCGGCTTCTATCGTTTCGTCATAGATAAAGCCCTGATCGCCTCCCGCCATATATTCACAGTATTTTACCGCTCCTTTTGTTGATGTAAAGGCATCTATCAAAAAGTAATTTTCTACTTTTTTATAAACATCGACATAACTAAGCTCTAGGAATTGTCTTCCTCTTTTATATGACGAAGGTCTGAACATAACACTGTCCGTCGACGCACTGATACTCTCTATATCCAGTGTTATCTTCTCATCTTCATAAACACCGGTTATTTTTTTCGTACTTGCATCTTTTATGTCCTCTGTGTCCACGTCTTTATCTTTAAAATAATAATAACTGAAATGGGAACTATCGCCATTAGGGTCTTTTGCTAAACCTCTCTCCAATCCATACTCTCTGTCATCTGCCTGTAACGTAAGCAGCGTAAATCCATTATCAAATACCTTCTCTTTGGTTTTGTCCCGCGACAGACCAAGCATCATTTTAGCAGTCTTTGTATACTCTTTGCCATCGAGTGCTGCTGTTATTGAAAAAGTATAACTGCCTTTTCCCTTTGATGTTTTTTCGTTCCACTCGATATCCGAAATCGATTTTACCTCTGCCTTCTTTCCATAACAGTAAACCGTAAACTCACATTTTGTCACATCCGGCACGATGTCTTTCAGCGAATTTGCCTCCCCGTCACACACATAAATATTGTTATAGCTCAAATAATAATCGACTTCTTTTTCAAAAGCAATCGAGCTGATGATGAGTTCTTCATTTTCTGCATAAAGTCCCTGATTGTTTCTCACCGGTTCTACCGTTGGTCCCAGTGTCTCATCCGGCGGAAGCATCGTCTGTTCCGGCACCTTGGTCGGCAGCGGTGTCGGACTCGACGGCAGAACCGGTTTTTCGGTCGGCTTTGGCGTCGAAGTCGACGGCAGAGACGGTTTTTCGGTCGGCTTTACCGTTGGTTTTGCTGTCTTTTTACCGTTATTCTTGTCTGCATTTTGATTGGTTCCGGCTTTCTTTACCGTCACTTTACAGACAAACTTTTTCTTGCCTACTTTCGCCTGCACCTTTGCTTTTCCGGCTTTTTTACCATGAATCGTGACACCGGTCTTTTTCTTTTTACTCAGTTTCACGTTTTTCTTGCCGGATACAACCGTCCACTTCACTTTCTTTTTGTTGTTTTTCAACTTAACCTTAACGGTCTTTCCAACCGTTATCGTTACTGATTTTTTGCTCAGTTTCACCTTCTTCTTTGCCGCCAGTACATTTTGCGGCATCATCGTAAATGCCAGTACAAACACAAGCAAAACGGCAATTTTTCGTCTCATTTTTCTCATATCATATCCCTCCATGTGTAATCTGTAATCAAACTACCTCCATCGTTTTACTCTTCTAACTCCAAATTCCTCTCGACAGATGCATTGGTAATCGTTACGTCTGCTGCGGTAACCATTCCGGAATCCAAGGACACTTTTATCTCATACTCTCCCGGCTCTACATAGAATTCATATTTCCCTTCATCAAATGTATAGTTCGAAAGTTCTGTTGCGTCTCCCTTTTTGTGCAAGTACACCCATGTATCATCGGACACCTCGGTTCCATTTACCTTGCAGTTACCGGATATCTTATACACGTTTGTATTGATAACAACAGTATCGCTTGAACCATCCACTGTAAAGCCATAGTCTCCTATACTTGGCATACAGTAATAATCAACACACTGGTAATCGCCGGTTGGCAGCACGATGCGTGATGTATAATCCCCAGACTCATCATCGTCCATATAGTAGTAGTAAATGCTGCTCGTACCCTTACTTGCAAATTTAAGCCTCCGTGTCGGATATATCGATATCAACTTATCTTCTGCATCAAGCATTTTAATTTTTACATATTTGTACGGCATCGTTAAATCTTTCACTACATTGGAATCGGTAACTGTCATCCTGCCAACCGATTTCCCGTTGTGCAAAAACTCATATTCACCGGCTAAAACGTCAAATTTGAAACCGGATATATCATCCTCATCAAATTTTGGCGACATAATTAATTTCTTGTAAACCACCTCATTTCTCATAACCAAAATCTCGTAATTTCGATACATGTCTTTTGGAATTTGAAGTCCTGCCATATCTAACAGCTCACCCTTACAGGAATACATCTCGTAATCCTTTGTCATCTCACCAAGTGACACTTCAATGGTATCAACTGTAGCATCTTCTATTTTTACATAATAAGTACCCGGCTTTAAATAGACGTTGTACGTATCAAATACTGAAAATGCCCAATAGTAATTATTTTCATCCTCGGTATCTACAAATTTATAATACCCGGAACCTTTTCCGGACACAAGTGCAAGTTCCATCTTGATATCATATGTTCCACTTCCGGTTACTTCCACGGTGTCAACCGGGCAATCACAGGATTGAACCGTGTATGTTCCTTTCTGCACATATGCGTAATAACGGTTGTCATCTCCCAGTAAATCTCTCAAATAAATGCAGGAAGACTCCTCTGATTCAAAGTTAAAGCCCGGAACATCCGGCGTATTCGCACCTGTTCTTGTCACCTTTCCGGTGATTTTATAAACCGGAAGTTTCTCATTATGCACTACATCTCTGTCCTCTACCGTAAACGTCTGCCCCAGTTCAAACTCATAGGTGCCTTTTTGTAAATCCGTTTCGAAACATCCGTTCTTATCCGTCTCAATCGTGTATTCACATTCCTCATCGCTTAACTTAGACAATAAAACTTCTGCTTCTGCAATCGGCAGTCCATCTTCTGTTGTCAATTTTCCGGACACTGCATAGGTTTTCTGTTTTTCCACCAGCACATACGACTGCTCATTTTCCTGTCCATCCACTGTAAGTACAATGTTAAAGGAATAATAGCCATGGTCCGTTTTGTCGTCATAATAAGGCTCATCGTGCCAGACCACATTGCGAATCTCAATATTTTCATTATTCCAATATACATTATTATAGACTGCACGGTAAATCTTTAAGTCTTCCACTACATTAGCAAATATGTCTTTTAATGTTTTTCCTTTTTCTAACGCCGGCTCATATACGAAACACTCTTCACTGTATCCCGGATATAAATTCACCTCACCTTTTGTTGCAGTAAATGCATCTATGTAAAAATGAGAATCTGTCTTGGCATCAATGTAAACCATACCTGAACCGACTGCCAGATTATCTTTCGCAAAGGAATCACCAATAACGCTCACAAAATAATCATCGCAGACTTCTTTTCTTGCATTCACTGTATACTGCTGTTCCTCGTAGACACCAACAAGTTTAATATTTTCTGCATTTTGAATCTTTGAAGTATTAACTTCTTTATCTTTAAAATAATATCCGCTTTCCCCTTCTTCATCATGCAGACTTTGTTCTAATTCATACTTTTCACCATCTGCATCCAAAGAAAGCCATGTCATACCATTCTCCGAGCCTTCCTCTGAATCCTCGCGGACAAGTTTCATCGTAACTGTTTGTTTATACTCCTTGCCGCCCTGCACAGCCGTAAGCAGGAATGAATAATACGGCTTCTGCCATTCCTCATCGTCATGCCAGACAACATCGGTAATTGACTTTACTTCCGCCTTTTTACCATAACAATAAACGTTATATGTACATTTTGTCACGTCCGGCACAAACTCCTTCAGGGAATCAGCCTCCTCGGAGATTACATAAATATCATTATAATTCAGCGAATATGACGGAACATCTTTTTCAAATGCAACGGAGCTGACAATCAATGGCTCTTTTTCGGCATAAAGCCCCTGATAATTTGACTCCGGTTTCACCGTTGGCGCCGGTGTCTCATCCGGTGGCATCATCGTCTCAATCGGCGTCGGATCCGGCTTATTGTCCGGCTTTGGCGTCGGAGTCGACGGCAGAGACGGTTTTTCGGTCGGCTTTGGCGTTGGTGTTGCTGTTGGATCTGCTGTTTTTTTGCTGTCATTCTTATCTTTATTTTGATTGGTTCCGGCTTTCTTTACCGTCACTTTACAGACAAACTTTTTCTTGCCTACTTTCGCCTGCACCTTTGCTTTTCCGGCTTTTTTACCATGAATCGTGACACCGGTCTTTTTCTTTTTACTCAGTTTCACGTTTTTCTTGCCGGATACAACCGTCCACTTCACTTTCTTTTTGTTGTTTTTCAACTTAACCTTAACGGTCTTTCCAACCGTTACCGTTACTGATTTTTTACTCAGCTTCACCTTCTTCTTGGCTGCGAGAACATTCTGTGGAATCACAGAAAAGCTCAGCACAAACACAAGCAAGAAAGCAACTGTGCCTCTTACTTTTTTCATATTATATCCCTCCATTGTGTTATAGAAAATTGTGTTTCCTTAATTTTATATGAAATTGTTAGGGGCGTCAAGAAAAATAAGAGTGAAATTCAATCAGAATTTCACTCTTACTTATTCAACCTATTTTACTCTCCGTCACTCCGCCGTTAGCGCACATGACACATTTTTATCTGTCACGGTAACCGTTCCGTAGTAAATCCTATTGCCATTATCATAACTGCACACCTCATAAGTGCCGGGCTCATCAACAATAACTAGTGCCAATCCTTTGTCATTATCTACATAATCATACTCTTTTTTTCATCTTTCTCGACATGTATCCACTTATCTCTTGCAAATTCTCCATTGGCTTCTTTGACAACAACCGCGATTTGATATCCGTTAATGGTATAGTCCTGCTGTTTGTCAGCCGAATTTATTGTAACGGTTCCAATGTCTTTATCATCCAATTTCATCGTATATGTGCCATATGGAACATAGGAAAATGAGAAGCTTCCATCCGCTTTCAAGTCAGCTGTAATATCACCACTAGCAAACCCATCCGAGTACAAACATAATGAACTTTCACCGTACATCGCACTGGTGCCATCTTTCCATGTCAGCTGCCCGGATAGGCTTCCAGCCACTATATTAAAATTCTTCTCATACGGAGCATCCGGCACTGTCACTTCCTGCCGTACAAGCGTATGCTCTTTCGAATTTTTCTCGTCGGTGTAAGTAATGATAAAATTATATACGCCTGCCTCCAAAAACATTTCATATTTGCCATCCTCCGGATACGCATAAATCATCTTACTGTTAGTCTTAAAGGCAAGTATCTGATACTTACCGCCTTTCTCGCCAACAATCCGGCAAGTACCGCTAACCCGGCAAACGTCAGTTGCTACATCCACAAGTTCCGTGTCTTTCGTAACCGAAAATTCATATCCTTTGCTCGTTAAGCCTTCCACAGAGTTGACTTTATAATTTCCAAGAAGCAGCAAAACTCCGTTTTTATCTTTTGGATGATACCAATACTGCTTATTTGTATCAACATTTAAAACTTCGATGGTGCTGTCCGGCTTAATCACATTGTTTTGTTTATCCAGCACGCGGAATTTGACATACCGAATCGGTAGACACAAATCTTTTTCCACATCCTCATCCGCAATTGTGACACTACCAAGTGAATTTTCTTCGAAAAAGAACTCATACGTTCCTTTCGGAAGACCAATTTCATATCCGGAACCTTTGTCCTGCAAATATCCTGCTAAGCGAATGGTCTTGAAAAACTCGCCATCTTTTTTAATTTCAATCTCGTAACTATCAAACCTATTTGCCGGAAGCTCGTTTTGGGTAGCGTCCAGTATTCTGCCTGAACACATTGCAATTGAAAAATCTTTTTTAATATCCTGCGATGTGACTTCAATCCTATCAAAAGTAATGTCATTATATAGGACATCGTAAGTACCAGGTTTCAAATATGCCGTGTAACTGCCTTTATATGCAAACGCAAGCACTGTATTTTTCTTATTATTAATATCTACAAACTCAAGATTTTTCTTTGCAAGCTTACCGGTAATCCGATATAACTTAATCGTAAAATCTTTTGTACCTGAACCTGTTACCTCAAAAGTATCGATTACTTGACTTCCCTGCATTAATTCATAGGAGCCTTTTTCCAGATAAGCCCGGTAATTCATATTGTTATCTGTACCAAAATATATTATCTGATTTTCACCAGTCGGTCTCATCCAATAGCCCGCATCTACAGCCGGTGCGTTCTCACGGATAATACTTCCACTTAACAGGCAGACCGGAAGTGTTATATCCTTTTGCAGTGGACCTTCGTCTACGGTAAAGGACTCTCCTGCTTTGAAACAATAAGTTCCTTTTGATGCCTGGAAGGAGTATTCACCCTTGTCATTCGTATATACAACACTATACTCAACTCCCTCTTTCAGGACATACAAGTAGATATTTGGTATCGGCGTTCCGTCTTCCATTTTTAAAACTCCGGATACCGTATACTTCTTTTCTTTTTCAATCAATTTATAAGACTGTGTAATCTTCTTACCATCTACAGTCAAAGAAATATCAAAGGAATAATATCCGTTGTCACCGCCGCCCGGATAATACGACTCGTCATTCCAGACCACATTTTCAATCACCGCATTTGTGTAACATTTATTCCGGTATGCCACCTGCTGAATCTGAAGGTTCTTGGCAAACTCCGTGAAAATGTCTTTTAAGGATTTTTTATTATCAAGCATCTCCTGATATTCAAACAAGTTAGCATCTGAATCAAAATTCACATTACCTTTTGTTGAAGTATAGGAAAGAATGTAATAAAAATCCTGTTTCTTATCACTTACTGTAAAACTGTCCTCAGACGAACCAATCCGCAAATTGCCTAATTCCTCTAATTCCAGTGTTGAATGAGTAAACTCATAGGCATTGCCATTGTAAAGGGTGTATCGGTCGACCACACAATCCAACGTATAATCCTTATCTCCATAGCGTGCAACTACTTTATATTCTTTGGTATCTATCAAATCTTTTAGTACGACATCATCCGACTTGATATAATACTGCCAGTTTATTTCATTATTCTTCCACGTAAGTGAATTCTCCAGTTCATACTCTTTTCCATCCGCAATCAGTGTATGGAAAACCAATCCATTATCCACTCTATAATACTCTACGGAATCCGTGTAAGATACCATATTCGCCGTAGCACTGTACTGCTTTCCGCCTTGTTCCACTGTCAATTTAAACGTGTAATATCCAGAATCGGTATTATCCCCATAAAAGGACTTATCATGCCATACCACATCAGAAATGGATTTTACCTCTGCCTTTTTTCCATGACTGTAAACAGTATACTCACATTTCTTCACATCCGGCATCGCCTCTTTTGCAGACTGCCCCTCCGGTATTGCAGCAAAAATGGTATTCATGCTCAATGAATAATACTCTACTGCTTTATCAAACTTAACCGAACTAATCTGAACATCTTCCTCCTCTGCATAAAGTCCCTGTCTGGGATGTGCTGTGGCAGGTGTCTGGTTTGCCGGCTGCATCGTCTGCAATGGCTTCTTTGTCGGTTTCGGTGTTTGTGTTACAACCGGTGTTGGTTTCGGTGTCTTTTTCGGCGGTTTCTTCTTAACCGTCACTTTGCAGACATACTTTTTCTTGCCCACTTTTGCCTGTACTTTCGCCTTTCCGGCTTTTTTCCCTTTAATTGTGACGCCTGTCTTTTTCTTTTTGCTAAGTGCCACGTTTTTCTTGCCGGAAGTAACGCTCCATTTTACTTTCTTTTTGTTGTTCTTCAGTTTAATCTTAACTGTCTTGCCAACGTTTACGATTACAGATTTTTTGTTCAGCTTCACTTTCTTCTTCGCTGCGTAGGCAGTCTGCGGGAACAGAGATAATGCCATTGCGAAGATTAGTAAAAGAACAAGTGATTTTTTCCCTTTTCGCATTTAAATATCCTCCTAAAATGTTTTTGTGCCTTTTCCCAGTTTATTGTTATTGGCTTGGAATGCCTAAAAACACATCAAAGTCTAATCCCTCAACAATTATTTGCTTAAAATTTGTTCAAAATCTTTATAAAAGCGTTCATAACTGATAGAGCATTTTTCTCGCAATGTCGAAATTTCTGAACATTTTGCAATTTCATAAAAGTTCTCCCGACTAGCAGCATATGTTTGGTATCTATTATCCAAACTTCTAATCATTCGCACTAAATAATTCTTTGGATAATCACTACCGGAATCATTTTTATTTCCCCAAATATACTCTGGTTCAGCTGGCATTTTTGCCTGTTGTATTTCAAGTTCAAATACTTGCTCTAATGCCGATTTGTCTGCCAATATCCAACACTCTATCATGCTTAAAGGTATCATCGGTATCCCTTTGTCTGAGTTTAAACCATCTTTCACTTCCTTGTATACTGTCTCATAATGTTTCGTTACAGCTATACGATTACTGCTTTTCACTCCTGTCTCTTTATCTGCATCACAATAAAATATTCCGGCATCATACTTTCCTTCACCCATCAAAATTCTGAATTTTCTTGCCGGAATTCCTCTCCCCGACACATCTTTTGAAGAGCGTCTTTGTAATTTTACCTTCTTTACATCCTCTTTCTCAATCGGTATAAATTCGACTTCCGCCCCTTTTTCTTTTGCGATATTTTCAGCATAAACTATTGCAGGACCCGGAAGCCATTTGCCTGTACTATATTCTTTTTGCCCAAAATCTGTTTTTCCTTCGCCGGTTATAGCAATTTTCATCCGAATTACCTTTCTAGTCATTTGATGCAAGTAACTTATCCAATACTTCCTTTTGCGACATATTAAGCAAAATCTCTCCCGGATACATATATTCTAATTTTGCTTTCATTGCCTCATTCTCAAAAAGCCTCGCTGCCTTTGTATATCCATTATTATCTCGATATAAAAAGACAATATCTTCGGCATCTATATAATCCATAAACACAGTGCTGTGAGTCGTTAATATAAGCTGATGCTTTTTCTCAGCATACATCTCCTTCAGAATCTCTAACAGCTGCTCTGCATAATTTGTATTTACCCCATTCTCTATCTCGTCCAAAAGCATTGTCGCATTAGAACTTTTAATCTCACTAATCGCAACAAATGCTAACAAGCGCAACATTCCATCACTCATTTCTTTTGACGATATCTTAATAGACTTACCCTCATATTTCTCAGTGCTGACAATCTGCATCCACCCCGGTCTTCCCGGTATTTCGACGTCTATATCAGAAATTCTGTCTCCAAACAACCTTGTCAATTTATTCATAAAACTTGCTTTCTGTTCATCTGTCATTTGCTTGATAAAGGATGGCAAATTCTTTCCTGACATTCCAATACTTTCCTTCGCACCTCGGCTGCTGAGCCTCATTTCATTTGGTGAAAGCATTTCAAATGACAATGAATTCTCCAGAAAATCAATAAAATATTTTATTCGGTAATCTATCGTTTCATCCCTATTTAACATTCTCAGTGCGGACGATTTAATTGCCAGTGCTCTCGGTAATACATTTGTATCCTTGCCTTCATTTTTTATGAAGCCATCTTCTCCTTTTTGATACACTAACAATTGGGTTCCATTACATACAAGTCTTTCAGAAAGCAGGCTTACCTCATTTTCATCTGAATAAATGGATAAAACCATGCTCCAGTCATACTCCAATTTACCTTCTTTAGAAGGAAGTAAAATATTACTTTCAAAATGTATTTTATTTGAATTTATTAATTTAGACTTGATATTATCCGCTGTCCAGTTCCTACGCTCCAACATAATATCAAAATCCTCTTTTATCGAGCCGCACAAAAAATCAATCGCTTGCAAAACACTACTCTTCCCTGTAGCGTTATTGCCAATAATCACACTCATTGGTGTAAACTCAACTGAAAAATCAACTAATGATTTGAAATTGTCAACCTTGAGTTTTCTAAACATAATCACAACTCTCCTTCATTCACGTATAGGCATTGTCTAAAGTATACCACATTTTTTTAGCTTATACCATAATTTCCCCAGAGTCCACCTTTATGTAAATCATGCTATCAGTGTTTCATGCCCAAAACACCTTGCTATACGCATATAGCAAATTCATTATAACCATTTTTTAACAACAACTCAACATCTAAATATTGACTTCTGTGTAATTCATATTATCGGGGTTTTACCTGTGTGTCAAGAAAAACTGAAAGCGTATTACGTCTTTAGGAGGCGTAGTACGCTTTTTTATTTAAATCTTTTCTTTTTTTGTGGCGGTGGGCAAGCAGACATATTAATACTACTTAATCAAAAAAAGGAGCTGATTTTATGCTACATATTTTATGGCCTTTTGAATTTACAGATTTTTACTTTTTGCATCTAAGAAAGTATTTGAAGGGAAATCAATTTGAGTATTTTTACACAATCATTTATCAGTTGGCTCAAAATGATCCATTTTTTCCGAATTCCCTTCACTTCATACTCGCAATCCTAGTTAATTTGCCATAACACCGAACGTAACCGCCCGCCAAAAATGACGAACGGTTACGTTTTTTATTTATAATATTATCTCACCTTTTTTGCCATGAAGCAAGACTTTTTTGATGATTGCGCAACCTTCTTTTATGGCATTACGCTTTCATAAAATTCTACTTACTCTTTTTTACCAATTGTATACTTCCGAAATCGTAGCATGATATTTTTCCAACTGTTCGGCATTTTCTTTCATAAAATAATCTCTTAACTGGCTATCTCTTACATAAATTGTTGTATTATTCCATATAATTCTTTGCAATACCCAATGATAAGCATTTTGCTGGCTTTGATACCAATCATATGTTTGATCTATATACACATTTTCAACCTGAATATAACCATAAATTCTATAAAGTGATTTAGGTAATACAATATTTTTTAAGTGTTGTACATCTATAATGTCTTTAATATAATCAACACCCTCTGGCACAGAATAGGAAACATCTTGTTTGGCAAAAGGATATAGAAGTAATTGTTTCATATCTTTCGAATACAAGACACCATCCTGTGATTTATAATTCTTATTCTGCCCATCAACCTCTATTTCACTTAAATTTGACGTACCATGCGAATCGCTGAAACAAGGAAAACTTTCCACCGATGCCGGTATATATATTTTCTGAAATCCATGTATAACATCTCTAAGGGCTCCACCTCGAACTTCCTTTACTGTGTTCGGAATCCGATACTCGGTATCCACTTTGGCACATGGATATTTTACCAGCACCGTCTTATCCTTATCAAACCAAACTCCATTTTCAGAAGAAAAGTTTTTACTTTCATCACTAATACTAATTTCTTTTAGTGATGACCAACTATAGGAATTATCTAAACTATAATCAATGTCAAAAAGGGAATTTGTTGCTTGTGGAATATATCTCAAATACTTTGACAACGTAATTGCTGTTATTTGATTATTACGAATCTGTTTATTGGCAGGGGTATCGTAAATATCACCATAATCATTTATAACCTGCGCGCCATCAATTGTGTCTGGTATATGAACACTTTTTTCTGTGCTGTAAATAGCATTTACTTGCGCAATCTCCCCATTTGAAATATATGAATACTGCTCATTTGTTTTTTCCTCAGCAACGGAGATCTTTATTTGTTTTGAAACTGTATTCGTATTACTCCATGCTCCTTCTGTGTAAGATAGAGTCGCATTATAATCACCCGTTGCCGTTGTGTCCACTCCTGTAATTGAAAAACGACTATACGAAGATTCCTGTATATTGTTATTGTTATGTAGTTCCTTATTTGTACCGTCCGATAATTTAACACTTATCTTGCCAAACTGTCCAAGCGTATAAAAACTCAAATTACGCTCTGATAATGCCGTACTTGTCTTAGCAACAATAGCATCATCATACTGTGTCAACAATTCTACTGCTTTTGCCTCCGGTTTTTGGGTCGGCTGTGAAGAAGTTTTACCTGTTGGTGCCGGTGTTTGAACTGGTTTTCTTGTTGGTTTTTGGGTCGCAACACTGCTCTTATTGGTTTTATTCTTTACCGTCACCTTGCAGACATACTTTTTCTTGCCCACTTTTGCCTGTACCTTGGCTTTGCCGGCTTTCTTCCCCTTAATTGTGACTTCTGTTTTTTTCTTTTTACTAAGTGTCACATTTTTCTTGCCGGAAGTGACTGTCCACTTCACCTTCTTTTTGTTGTTTTGCAGTTTGATTTTTACTGTCTTTCCAACGTTTACTGTTACCGTTTTTTTGTTCAGTTTTACCTTTTTCTTTGCGGCAAAGGCACTCTGCGGAAGCAGAGATAATGCCATTGCAAAAATAAGTAAAAGAACCAGTGTTTTTTGTTTTCTCATTGTGAAATCCTCCTCGTTTTTAGTAAATTGATTTAATAAACTTTAATCCTCACAATAATGAATTTCCGTTACTTTTCCTTTTTTGAATTTAAACTGAAAATACGATGATTTCTTAATCTTCTTAATGTATTTTCCAATCTGCGATTTTTTAATTTTCTTTTTGTTGTAACTTGGCGTCACATGAATAAATTTTGTGGCTGATGTGATTTTAAAAGTTCTTTTTTTCTTCTTCATTCCTGAATCTGCACTATACAACGCACAATATGTTACGAGTTTCTTTTTGGTAAGTGTATATTTACCATTTACCTGCCAAATATCCGTTTGCTCTGCCGATGCCGGCACAGACGGTGCTACTGCTGTTGCTGCTACAATTGCTAAAACCATTACAAAACTAATTATCTTTTTCATTTTTACTCATCCTTTCCT
>ENA-OPEE01000544-OPEE01000544.1-human-gut-metagenome-genome-assembly--contig:-NODE-544-length-31475-cov-4.248027_pt1 | contig 31475 bp, 19 predicted proteins | sample MGYA00241263_ERZ501506 | MGnify/ENA primary metagenome ERZ501506 (study PRJEB25962, sample SAMEA2042626) | human gut metagenome | biome: human gut; feature: human-associated habitat; material: faeces...
GGCCGTGAGCGGCTGCGTCGTCGTAACCTTGTATTGGTTGCCGCTCTGCTTGAGGTCGGAGACGGCCTCCACGGCGCCGTTTCTCTCATTGTAAAGCAACAAGGTCTCCTTGTAGTTGGGATCAGCCTGCTCAGGAGCCTGTTTCGGTTGTCGATTCTGATTTTCTTCGGGCATAAAGCAAATGTTTTTAGTGAAACAAAAGGTTTATGCCGCGAAGATAAAAGCCCCTTAATTCGAACAGTACCGATGTCCGCCTCCGTCCGCTCCAGTCCGTTCAGCAGTCTTTTATGGGGAGGTGTCCCGTCCTGAAAAATCCTAAATCGGAAATACAATTTGACAATTACAATAATTTTTTGTATATTGGATTTTCATAGGTTTCGAACTACATATAAAACGGTTCAGAACCTTTCAGACAACATCATAAAAACTACTAAACCATTGTAACGAAATGATGAAAAATGGAAGGACGATCAGAATCAAGTCGGGAGTGGTGAATATTCCGGTCGTGGAGCATATCAATACCGAGAAAGAATTCGAAGCGTCGATTTTCACAGAACAATATGTGCAGGCGCTCGATGCACTCAACAATCTGGTTGCAGCCCAATCGGCCAGCAGCAAACAGTCGGACAACAGGGTGTCGCCGGAAGAATCGCCCAACAATATCATCGCTTTCGTTGGAGAACGGGGATCGGGCAAAACGTCCTGTATGTCATCCGTTGCGGAACTTTTGGCACCGGAGAAATTGCATGAAATCAAAAGTAAATATACTGCTATCGAGAAACACCAGTTTGAGAATATCGGTATCATCGACCCGTCCTATTTCGACCAAACGCACAATATCGTGGCAATGGTCGTTGCCCGGCTTTACAAAACTTACCGGGATTTCGTCGAACACAAACACACCGAATCCGGATGTTTCGACGTACAGCGGAAGCTGGAGCAGGCTTTCGCCCGGGCACAACGCAGCATGCAATGTCTGCTGGGAAAAAACGAGACAACCGGAGAGTATGACGACGTGGAAAATCTGGTAAATCTTTCGCAAGCCGTCGACCTGAAAAAAGATATTGCGAATCTTGTCAAGGAATACCTGAAATTCCGTAAACATGAAAAGGGCATCCTGCTATTGTGTATCGACGACATCGACCTGAATATCAGCCAGGCGGACGAAATGGCGGAACAGATCCGCAAATATCTGGTTTCACCGCAGATCGTAATCCTGCTCGCAGCCAAACTGGAACAGCTCGGAACGATCAAAAGTCTGCACTATACCCAAGAGTACGAAACGCTGATAAAACAAAATCGCATGTCTTTCGATGTAATCGATGAGATGACGGGACAATACCTCACCAAATTGGTCCCGCACAACCAACGCATCTACCTGCCGACATCGGAAGTTTATTTGAATGCCACGCTTGAGATCGACGGTAATACAATGCCGGGGAAATCCGTACGTCAAGCCGTACCGGAATTGATATTCAAGAAAACACGCTATCTCTTTTACAACAGCGGGCATCGCACGAGCTATATCGTACCGAAAAACCTGCGTAAACTCTGTCAGATCGTGGAATTGCTGCAACATATGCCCGATTATGAGAACGAGAAACAGTTCGTAAACAAGGAGACGTTCAAAAAATACCTCTTTGGAACTTGGGTGCAGGACAACATCTCCTCCGCCGAGGATCGTAGGCTATGCAATGAGATTCTGGAAGGATGGAACAACGGCATGCTGAACAGAGCGACACTTACGGCATTGCAATATAAATTCAAGCCTTGGTTCCAACAAATCAAGGAGCGTAAAAGAACGGCATCAACGAAGATAGAACGAGCTCGTCTTGAAGAAATACTATCGATCGTCAATCCCAAAAATCAAGAGTTCAACATCTCGGTAGGCGATATTATGGGAGTGCTGTTTCTTTTGCAGCAGGAACACGACACACCGGAAGATCGCCATCTGTTTTTCCTGATAAACAGTATCTACTCGATGGCTCTGTATGAAAGTTACGATGAAATGACCGAAATGACCGAAATGACCGAACGGCCGGAAAAGGACAAGGATGCAAAAGCGGAGCTGGTCCTGCTTTACGATCCCTTCGAGGAGATGAAACTTTGCGATTACAATCGGCTGGTCGCCGGACGCATGTACAACTATCGCTTATTGAATGTTATACAACGACAACGGGAAGGCGGAGGTATATCCCGGACGGAACGACTTATCGACTATGAAACCTTTATTAATTATCTGAAAGGTGTCGTGCATGAGTGGGAGGCGTTCAATGAAAAACGCACGACCGAACAAGAGCGCGACATACTGAAATGTAAAATCCGGCAGGCGGAATTTTTCCTGCTATGTTTGTCACGAGGCGTAGAAACAGGAGATTCGAAGGCGGACAGAAATATAAACTCATTCAGGCTGTCGGATACGGTCTATTACGACGGCGAGTTCCATAGCAAGACTAACGTATGGTTCGACTTGGGAGCATTCTTCTATAATGTCATCGACATCGAACGGTGTTATTCCCGTGTAAAAGACGTTGGGAAAAAACTGTTCGAACTGGCGGATCGGGAATCCGGATACGGAGACAACACCTCCTGCTATATGTCCCTGTGGGGTGAATTCAAACATCGGGCAATCGAACGAAAAAAGGGAACTGAGTACAATGCACTCCATTGCTGGCAATCGTGGGCCTGCATACGTAATGCCGAAATCATCCATGACCTATATCAATGGATGATATCGAAACACAACAAGTACGGAGATAATATGGACCGGTTCGAGGCATTTTTCAAATCCTTGCAGGATTATAAGATCCGGACATACGACAAGGAAGACGAAACGACCGGCGTGGACAAGAAACCATACCATGAGATCGATTACAGTTTCGTCTCGTCAATAACAGAATTATTTGCGAAGACAAACCGCCCAATAATCGGAGCCGACTTCGAGAAAATATTCAAATCAAAATCTTCGGTGATATTGTTGGACCTAAAACTTTTGCCGACAAGAAGCGCAAAAAATACGAGTACGATTAAACGAAAATTAGAAGAACTGCAGCCAGATGCATACAGGGCCAACGAAGAGATCATCAATCGTGTTTTCACAGAATACGGCCAAAAAATGACCCGTGAAGAGTTGCTTGCGGCAATAGAAAAGATCAACAAACAGATAACGGCATCAGAGGATGGAGAATCTGAGACAAGCGCTTAAACTGCTGTTCCTGCAGAAGAGTCCGCAGGAAATACTCGGAAAATGGAGTAAAGGCGGCTCAGCAGATGCAGAAATCGACCGAGAAGATTTGCGCCTGCGCTACTCGGACGATTACAGGGCTTTCACACTCGACCAATCGGACTGTGCCTATCAGCATTTACACAACGTATGGATGCATGCTCCCGACAATTCCGTATTGCATTTTGCAGGACGAGGAGCAGGCGCCGACAAGCAAGGTACCGTATTTAACGTACTGCTGCATTTCGCCGGAGAGGTTCTGTTGGAAACGAACGGAGCTCCCGTATGTCGTTACGAACATTTACTGCGATGGAACGACCTGACAGCATGTTTAGGCGAGGATATCTTTACAACGTCCTTCCTTGCAGCCAAGGATGAACTGAGCGGAACTAAGCGGCAAACCTACTGCTGGCCGGTGGTAATCGGGCACGACAACCGGGCGCTCAATGAATTGTTCCGCCACGAAATGAGCGACCTGCATTTCCACCTTAAAGGATCGTCCGTGAATTTCGACCTGAACTGGATGAGTTTGATGAACAAAACATTCGGATGGAGTAAAACCTTCGGACTGCTGTCCCGGCATCAGGACAGCAGTCCGGTTTACGAAGAAAACGCAGGACAAATGCCTTTGTATCTTTATGTCGTCAAAGCGGCTGCGATACGGGTATTGTTATTCGATTTTCTGTCACGCAACAAAGAGATTTTCTCATGTCCCTCTGAACATTGGACAGGACTGCAAGGTCTGGTATGGAGTATTTTGAATGCTGCCGATATCACGGAAGTCCAGTATTCTGCCCGCCAGTTAGACGATGTTATACAAAGTTTTCGCAACACCATCGGACATCGTTACCGAGGGACCGACGGCTCAGAACTTATTCCGGATTATGCGATAACGGATCGCAATACGCAATATCTGCAGGGTATCGACCGCCTGTTGTCAGTGTTGTCCGGAGAAAGATGGCTACTCTATCAAATCTTCCGAGGCATTTATGCAGGGAAATGGAGTAACAGACACTTGAACTCATTGTTTTATGCCTATCTCGCAATCAAAACAAAATTCCGAGCCGAAATCATACAACATAACAACAGGGCCGGATTTGACAATTTCAACATCTACGAGAAAAGGAAAAGCCTCTTCATCCCGGATGGTTCCGTATATGACGGCCTGCTCGCACAGTTGGCTGTCTGTGAATTTCTGGGGCAAGGCAAAGAGCGCTTTCTGGAAGCCAGAGTCGCACCAAAGCATCCCGGAGACACATTGAAACGAGCAATTCGAAGAATCAAATTAAACGTATCCCGATCTCATTTCATCGATAAGGAAACAGCTCGAAAAATTGACGGGTGTTATAGCCTGACAATGCACTTCATCAAGCAGAAAGACCCCGATCCCCATAGTTGTAACTTGCATCGGTGCCGACAAGCCAAATTGCGAAAAAAAGTGCATATGGAGGCGTTAGCTATCCGGGACACACGGTTGGACACCACCTTCTCACAACGCGGAAGAATAAGAGGAATCGACGCTGCAAATTCCGAAATTCTCGCCCGACCGGAAGTTTTTGCCCAAGCATTCAGATTTCTCCGAAATGAATTGCGGACAGATACGCAGTATCCGAACAACCTCGGAATGACCTACCATGTAGGGGAGGATTTTCTCGATGCAGTCGACGGCTTACGCGCAGTCGATGAAGTCCTTACTTTTATGGGATTTCACAACGGCGACCGTTTGGGACATGCCATCGTATTGGGTATAGATGTGAAAAACTATTATGCCAAACGCCATAATATCTTAATCATTCCCTTGCAGGTGCTATTGGATAACGTCGTATGGCTTTACCACAAGGGACAAGATCTACCCCGCTTCTGCCGGGTTTGCCGCGAATTGGAAATTCTTTATGAAACCACCTATCAGAAGGTTCACGGAAGTGATAAAAATTCCAACAATATAAGCCCCAGTCTATGGGATTATTACCAGTCCTGGCTGCTCCGCGGAGACAATCCTGAATATTACAGCGGCAGATCCGGATTCACAGCCAGTAGCGGTTATTGGTATGCATTCGACTTAAACACGACATCCGACAGTATACTTGCCCGCAAAAACGATGTCGCACGAAAACTATATTACGATTACCATTACAACCGGAAAGTAAAGGAACGCGGAGCACGAACGGAGCAGGTGTCCTTATCCGATGAATTGGTAGCGCATATCGCCGACGTACAGGAAAAGATGCTTTGCGAAATAGAACGGCAAAACATATGCATCGAATGTAATCCGACCTCCAACCTGCTGATCGGCCAGATAGAAGGATACAGACACCATCCGATCCTCCGGTTTCATAATCACGGTCTTAACCTTAACCTCCCGCCGCATGCCATTTCCGTCAGCATCAATACAGATGATAAGGGGATTTTTGCCACATCGCTGGAGCGGGAATATTCGCTGCTGGCCTTGGCTCTCGAAAAGGAATTCGCCAAAGAAAAAGAAAATCCACCGAGAACTATCTACGAATGGCTTGATCAAATTCGAAAGATGGCTGCTGAACAACGTTTCAGATAGAGGCGTTTCGAAATAACAGCCCTTGTCCCGTTTTGCAAACCGAGATCGGACAAGCGGAGGTACAATCTCAAAAAGGAAAGGTGTACGCCGGATCGACGTACACCTTTCATGGCCTTATCCGGCCAAAAATGAGGCGTCTTACTGCTGATAAGTCAGCGACTCCTTACGGAACTCCTTCATCAGCTTCTCCACTTCCAGCGATGCCTTGCGGGCACGCGTTCCGGCTGCCTTGTTGCCTTTCTCTACCTGAAGGGCGGCGTCAGCCGTAAAAGCCGAATAGGCGTTCTGAATCTTTTCAATCAACTCTTTCATCGTTTTTCGGTATTAAAAAATTCGGGTGGCAAAGATAACTTTTTTCCGGAAAATACCCACACTCATCCTTGTTTTTTCTTGGGGAGCAGCTGCGATAATTTCGGGTCGGCCTCGATGCGAGCGATCTCCCGGAGGACGAGCTCCGCAATGTCGGCCTTGACCCGGTAATAGTTCTCCCGGACAATTTCCTCCATGTGATCCTTGCCGTCTTCGCCGACAAAAGAGGATATTTCGGGAATGGAAACATAAGTCGCGGTTTCCGCCCTGACCCTTTCGTTGTCGATGACGATCTCGGCATGGAAGATTTTCTGCCCGATGCGTTCGTCGAAGTTGTCGGCGACCGAGCCGACGAACATGCCTTGTGTGAGGTTGGAGATTTTCGAAGCCGGAATCAGTGTTTCCAACTGTGTGTTGGTAGAAGTCGTGACATTCTCGTTAGAGACCGAGTGCGACTCGCGCAGCTGGACGATCTTGCCGAAGCGGTCCGACAAGGTGCGGGCCGTATCGCCCACGACCTGTCCCGAAAAGATGTTGCCCACGGTATTGATGATGACCTTGGCCTCCTTCTCTCCGTAGTCGCGCTCCAACTGCGAAAAGTCCTGAAATCCCAGACAGACGGAAACCTTGTTCGAGCGGGCTGTGGCAATCAGGTTGTCCAACCCTCGAACGTAAATCGTAGGCAGCTCGTCGATGATAAGGGACGATTTCAACTTACCTTTCTTATTGATAAGCCGGATCAGGCGGCTGTTATACAGGCCCAGCGCCGCGCCGTAGATGCTCTGCCGGTCGGGGTTGTTGCCCATGCAGAGGATTTTCGGCTCCTCAGGGTTATTGATGTCGAGTGTAAAGTCATTGCCCGTAAGCACCCAGTAGAGTTGCGGGGAGATCATACGCGAGAGCGGGATTTTCACCGACGCCACCTGTCCCTGCAACTGGTCCTGCGCATTGCTTTTCCATGCGTCGACAAAAGGCGAGAGGTAGTTTTCCAGTTCGGGATAAGATGAAAGGATCGGGAAAATCTTATCGAGAGGCTGGCACAAAAATTCGATGGCATGCGGAAAAGTGCAATAGCGGCCTCGGTCGTAGATTTTCAGGTACCAGATAATCGCCGCGAGCAGGATGACGGCCGAATCGGTGAAGAAGTCGCCCTGCTTATCAACCCATGTTTTATTGAGGTTCAGAAGCGTGACGTAGGCGCTTTCGTAGGCATCCGAAATATCGTCCATAAAGCGGGCGTCGATGGGATTGCAGCGGTTCGAGCGGCGGGGATCGTCGAAGTTGATAACGCAGAATTTCGGCTTGACGGGATATCGGTCGAGGTGGCGCAGCAGGTGGTTATAGGCGATCGTCGTCAGGTCGTCGAACTTATAGTCGTAAATCAGCATCGAGAAATTCTTCTCGATATGCTGTCTGATGTAGTTGTTCAAAATGGCGTAGCTCTTGCCGCTGCCTGGCAATCCGATAACGGCCGTTGAACGGTAGACGTTTACAACCGATATCCACCCATTTCGCCATTGTCCCTTATAGCGGTAACGTGTGGGAAGGTTGACCGAGCAATCGTTGCTGAGGTACCGCTCTTCCTGGAGGAAACTTTCGTTGTTGTCGTTGAACGGATCGTCCATGAGCTGCTGCGTCATCAGTCGCCGCAGCCAGACCCCGGCGGCCAGCAGGCAGAGGTACCCGGCGGCAAGGGTCAGGATATAGCCGCCGACCCGCAAGCCGTTGGAAACGGGCAGAATGAGCAGTAAGTCATTGAGGAAGAACAGCGGGAAGCCGATGCGGCCCAAGCGATATGCTGCCGCGAAACCTTGCCGTTGCGGACGCTCCTAGTGCCGTAGCAGCCCAAGGCGAGGAACAGAAAGGCGCAGAGCTTGGTAATCACGGAACGGGAGAACAGGCCCGTCGCCTGCTGGATGTTCAGCAGGAGGCGATCGGCAATGGCGTGGGTCAGGCCGCAGCCGGCCCACCATTCGTAGCAGAACCAGTAGGCGTTCAGAACGAGGAAAAAGACACCGAGGCCGCGGGTGAACTGCACGATGCTTTCGAGCGCCCGCAAATCATCTTCTTGTTGCATGGCAGAGGAATTTTAAGGGGTAAAAATACACTTGCCTGCTGCGGCTCCGGATTCGATGTCCGCTCCAGTCCGTCACTGTCCGTTCCGTATAAAGAACGCTCCGGGAGATGAATTCCCGGAGCGTAATGACAAAATGGAAACAGGCTGCCTATCGCTGACTGTAGGTGATCAGATTGTTGCGCAGGATGTCGAGAAAATGCGTCAGCCGCAACTTGCGGTTGATGAGCGTATGGCGGCACTGTTCCGGATTGTTGATCCGGACATTGAAAGTTCCGGAAAGTACATCGACGAGTGTCGTCAGATCGACCCGTGTGCCGTCGATGCGGCGTATGGCTCCGGAGAGATGCAGTGCCGTTATCAGTTCCATGATATCCGTAGGCGTGAATTGCTCGGAGAGGAACAGCGGCGATTTGAGGACTTCGACCGTTACCGGGGCGGCGATGGACGGATAACGAAGCCGGGTAAAGACTAAACGGATTTCGAAATTCGTCAGCAGAAGCGCCGATTTGAGCAGCAACGCTTGTGGAGACTCCTTCTCGACAAGCCGCTCTTGCAACCGCATTAGGCGGGATTGGAGGCGAGCAAATTCGTGCAGTAGGTCAAGGGCCGATTTACGGGATTGAGAAGTAAGGCTATGAAGCATATCGATGTAAGCTTCATAGGCAGCGTCGAGAGTCTTCTGTTCCGGGGACAGTAATCGTCGGTTGAGCGATGTTTCGAGCATTTCGATGAATGTGGTTTCTTCCAGAGTTTTCATAGTTCGAGTCATAATGGAATAATTTAGGGATTATGTTGTAAAGATGTATATTATCCTGATACCGAATTGCACGGTCGGGGACCCGACCGGGTATAAATTATTCCCTATCATTTATTTTTCTTCATAATTCTCCAAAGCATATCGAATAGCATCCGTAAATTTTGCGCGGTTTTTCTTTCGGTTAATAATACTCCGTTTAAGTTCGTATGGATCGCCGAGATTGACATTCAAAACCTTTTCGAATATTCTGACTACCAATGCAAAGGAGGCGTCCGAGCCATTGGAGACAACAATCGGACGCGGGTTCAAAAGCTCCATCCCAAATAGGATTTCCGATAAATCAATGGCATAATATTTTTTCGACCAAAATAATGGAGATGATATCGGATCTTTAACGGATACAAAACGATCCGGATAACGGATTTTGTAATAAAAAAGGGTTTGTTCTGCTTCAAGAAATTTTTGGGCACAATGGGCAAAATAATCGATATATTCTGGCAAATCGGATTCCATTATTAACTTTCTAAATAGTTTTAACTGTACATGTGTATAATTCAAGACCCGAATAATGGTTTGATCCGGACTCGGATTACTAAGTTCAGTTACTATGAAAGTAAATTCATCGAAAGATTGCTGAAATTCCTCGATAGAAGAAATACACCCTCTGCGCGACTCAATCAATAACCGAAAAAATCGCGTTGTTGTTAAAATTCGCATTATTTTTATGTTTAGAGGATTTCGAAATAAATAGCCCGCACTTTTGATGTGCGGGCTGTTTCAGTGGGTATCATCCATACCTTTTCGACGATTTCATAACCTCTCACAAGAGCCTCGCAGGTATCAATGATACGTGTAACTTCTCGCCGATAACATAGTGGAAACACAATGTTCCCCTACCGAAATATTACCCTTAATGATGTCAGTTACCCTCATCGTCACCTTGCGCAGAAGCTTCTGTCCAAGTATCTTGGCGAACGAACTCGTACAACACGTGGTAACCGTTATAGAGTGCGCCTGCCAACTCGTATTTTACACGCGAATTCTGTAGAATAAGTTTATACCTCTTCGGTTTAAACGGGGAATAGACATATTCCTCGCCTCGCGGGATCAGGCTCCCTTTTGTATCGAATATCGAAATGTCTGGTCCTTAAGCTACAATTCCACAGAGTCGTTATGCCTGAAGGATAAGTCGATCGCTTCCTGTTCGAACTTGCAGGTGTTGCAATCATAGAGATCGTTCAGTGTTGTACAACTCGACCGATGCCCATAAGCTACACACAGAAAATAGGGAAACCATATCCCACCGTGCATTTCAGTCGCAAATTATCCCGAAAGACAACTTCCAGCAGCTACAGATCCTCAGATGGCAAAAGACGACTGGTTCGACTTCTTATGAACTGGCTCCCAAAAACACTACCATAATAGCAAAAAGCGAGAAAAAGCAGTTGCTAAAATTGAAATCTCAAGTCGTAATACAAACGAAACAATTTCATGAAGTGACGTTGGGCACATTATCGTATTATAGACAATGCCGATTTTACACGCGCCTCTTGTATGGTTCGCTTCATTCCAACCATCTTAATATCGCCGTGATTCGGAAATAGTGTATGGCTGCGATCATGTGATAAGTCAAGAAGCCATGCTATATACAGAATTAATTCAGGGCTTTTGGGGCGGATAGACATAAACTATCATCCGTTGGCTAGAGTCAATTCTTTGTGTGGGAACACACTGCATCGGAACACCTATTTCGAGGAGATGGAGAATATCATGAATGCTTTCGCCGCTGAATGTAGCATGATAGCGCGTTTCGGCAAGAGATGAATCCTGAATGACGAAATCTACAGGATATATTTGCGACAGACGCGCAAGCACAGCGTCAAGACGGTCGTTGTTGAACATCAGTTTACCGTCCTTCCAAGAGTATTTTCTTTTATTTTCGGGGTCCTGCGATAATTCCGCGGAATTACCTCTAATAGATAGACGCTCTCCGGGTGATATGACGAAATGCCTATTGGCACCGACATTGACATCAACGTGCCCTTCAACCAGAGTGACGTCAACCGAAGACTTTTCGTAAGCATTGACATTAAATGCAGTACCAGTGGCTATTATGTCAATGTCGCCGGTACATACGATGAATGGATGCTTTTTGTCGGCTTTGACCTCGAAATAACCTTCGCCCTGAAGAACGACACGCCGTTGGTTCTCGTCGAACACAGCCGGATATTCGAGCGAACTGTTTGCGTTGAGCCATATGTGTGAACTATCGGGCAACTGAGTCTGCAACAGTCCCCCGAACGGTGTCGATAAACTCAACATAGGGATACTGCCGCTTTCCGAAGGCGTGCGTAATAGCAGGTAGGCTACTGCCACGGATAAGATAGGTACCATTGCCGCAGCAATACGCAACACAGACAAGCGTCTGGGAAAACCTTTACTCATCTTTCGGTGGAGATACGACAACGCCTTCTCGGTGTTGATGCTGTCAGGAGCAAATGGAGGATCCAACACTTCATGCAGGGCGCGTTTCTGTTCGAAAATGCGCCGATTGTCAGGCGATGCTGCCAACCACTCTTTGAGCAGAGAAGACTCACGCTGGTCGGCGGTACCTTTCAGAACGTTTTCGATTATGTGGTCTATCTCAGGAGATAGCTCGGTGTATGTATTCATATCCATATCAGTTCAGGAATAGAAATAATAAAACAATCAACCAATAGCGGTTAAGTATTTTTCGAAAATGGTTTTTAGTCCGTGCAATGCGGTCTTCGACTGTGCGCACCGAAATACCCAATGCAATGGCAATTTCGGTGTATTTCATGCCCTGATGGTGGCTCATGTACCATGTTTCAAACTCATTTTTGCCCAAAGTTGCTTCGGCAAAGGATATGAGCCTTACAAGATCGCTGTAGAACAATGTTCTCGAAGTGTTATTATCGTCTATAAGATACGGTAACATTGAGAGGTACTCCGAACTGTAGCGTTGAACTATGGCCTGATGATGCAATTTGTTGAGGCATGCGTTCTGAACGCTTCTAAGTAACCAAGATTTGAGGTTCAAGACTTCCGGCATTATCGCGCGTTTCTCCCATAGTGTGAGAAAAACCGTTTGTGCGATGTCTTCGCAGTCTTCACGTCGTCCCAAAAAACGGCCGCAGAACATCACGATATCAACATAATATTTTCGGAAAATACAATCGAAAGCCCGGCGGTCGCCTTCGCATACCGCCGACAGCAGAAACTTATCTTCATTATCGTAATTATCTCGGCCCATTATACGATTTTTGCCTTTGTGTCACTTTAGTGGGGTGATGGATGCATGTGGGTTATTCTTTACTAATTTTTGCTGCGAAACCTCCACCGGGAGCAAGGTGAATAGTCTTTACAAATCCGACTGGCTCTTTTTCGCGTCTGTAATCGGTGGCGTCACGATGAGCGTTGCGACCGTCAACATACCAGTCGCCAACATAATCACCGTCAGGCAGGAATGAAAGGTCGATTGTAATGTCTCGCGCTGTCCAGTTGGTGATTCCGCCAATATACCAGTCGTTACCTTTGCGGCGCGCCGTTACACAGTATTCGCCCATTTTTCCGTCGAGTACTATCGTTTGATCCCACACTGTGGGAATGTCGGCTATGTAGTTAGTACACTCTTGTTCGCTCTCATAGTTTGTAGGCGAATCGCAAAGCATGTTCAAAGGAGAGTCAAGCACGGCATAAAGAGCGAGTTGGTGGCAGCGCGTGCCCTGACTCATAGGTTGAGAGTTGCAGGGACGGTAAGTCTCGCGGGTACCGTTGAGCATAGCCCCCTGAGTATAGTCCATAGGGCCGCCAGCTTGGCGTATGAACGGAATGAAGGTATCATAGCGAACTTGGTCAAGGCTGATATCGTAGCCTTTGAGACGTTCGAGGCCGTTAACGCCTTCTGTGTTGAGTACGTTGGGCCATTTGCGGTTTATTCCGGCCGGCATATGAAAGCCGTGCAGGTCGAGCACCAAGTGATATCGAGCTGCCGTTTCGGCTGCCTTGTCGATAAACTTTTCCAGTTTTTGGTCGTTGCGGTCGAAGAAGTCGACTTTAAAGCCTTTAATACCCATGTTGGAGTAATGCCGGCACACTGCTTCAAGGTCTTTCTCGAAGGGCGCGTAACCTGCCCACAATATGATACCCACTTCTTTGTCTGCGGCATATTTTACTAAGTCTGGCAAATCAATTTGTGGCGCTACGCTGAATAGGTCGCCACATCCGGATACGCTCCAGCCGTCATCCATGATTATGTATTCTATGCCGTTTTTGGCGGCAAAATCAATGTAATATCTGTAGGTATCCTGATTAACGCCGGCCTCGAAGTCGACGCCTTTGATATTCCAGTTATTCCACCAGTCCCACGCGACTTTGCCGGGTTTGATCCACGAAATATCCTCGATGCGACAGGAAGCAGCAAGTTGGTAGGTAAGCTGGCTTTGCGCAAGGTCTTTGTCTTGGTCGCCAATGATTGCGATACGCCAAGGCAATGTGCAAGCGCCGTTGAGACGTGCAATGTATCCTTCACGTTCGTCAACAATTTTCTGAATATTTAGATATCCGCCTAGACTCTCCTTTTTCGGATAACGTGGCAGCACGCCTTTAAGCGTCGTTTTCTCATCGCTCAGAAGAAAAAGGCCGGGGTAACAACTGAGGTCGCTTTCTGTCAAGAGCACCTTGACATCGTGGGCAGGCTCTATGGCCAGTGGCAGAAACGCCATGCGTTCAGGGTCGAGCTTGGAGAGCGGAACTTGCACGTATTCATTTTCGAATGAATTAAAGAACTGGGATTCTAAATCGTTGCAACGGTCTTCGCGGATATATCCTACTGTTGCCAAAGCATCGGAGTCGAAAGAGTACAACACTTTTTCGTCGACAACGTTGACGGGATTTTCGCCTGTATATATCCAACGGTATGCTACTCCGTCGATGTAGGCGCGGAACTCAATTTTCCAATTTTTGTCCGTATTGAAAGTGAGTTGATTGTACTTGTCTGTAATGAATGAGTTGCGGTAGAAAGGCGACAGCAATGTGGCGTCGCCGCTTTTCGCTTCGGGTGATCTGGCGATGCCCATGTTTTTCCCGTTTTCGAGCCGAAGGGCGGCAGAGCCCGTAAACACATCTTTACCGTTGAAATTAACAACATAGTCGAGATTATCGCTGATGGTAGCTTTGATGGCACCGTCGGGCGAAACGAGTGTGTGGTCGCGAGATGTGGCTGGCAGAAATATAGCCGAAAACAGCAGCAAAAAGATTACTTTTTTCATTCGTGGTATATTGACTAAGTAAAGTTATAAATATTTAACGGGAAAGTAAAGAAATTGCAACTGACAAATCGTTGACAATCGTTGCGGAGGACACAGCGGCACTCATACCCACACTGCGAATCGGGCCAAGGGCGTTTTCGAGTCTCTGAATACCTTGGGTATCGCCGTCAGCGGTCATGAATTCGCGCAGCAGGCGTATTTTCTCGCTGAGTTGTATTCCCTCGACAAAGCGTTCGTAGCGTACCGACGAGCGGCCGTCGGGATAGATGAAGAAGGTGTCGCCAGGGCCAAACATACGCCACCGAGTGTCGGTCATTGGCTTATCATTCCAATTTTGGAACGACCAATGCAAATATCCGTCATAGCCTACTGCGGTTGAGTAAACAGGAAGGAAGGAACTGTCGGCAGGATCGTTGTTGCTGAACTGCCCTGGTGCGGGATCTGCACAACAGGTGTATCTCATGCTTACCATGCCTTTGTCGCACCGGCGTTGCAATTCTTCTTCACTGAAATAGCTGTTGCATCCGAGTGAGTAAATTGCGAGTGCGTCGACGAGTTCTGGGTGATAGCTCCCTGCAAGCCCCATTTTGAAGTCGGGCACGGCTTTGTTGGCAACGGCGAGGGCGTCCAACATCTGATCGAGACCACGTTCATCCATGAAGATATATGATTTTTCAAACCAGCCTTTTTCGCGCAAATGCATGGCAAGTGATTGGAGTGTTGCCGTCCATAACTCTTTATACTCGGACGACGATGTAGGAGCGTCAAGGAAACGATACTCACCCGAAACACTGTCGAGATAGCGAAATTTCATCTCCCAAGGCACCATAGTGAAGCAATCTATAGCCTTATCTATGCCTTGCCCGGCCATAAACTCCACATATCTGTCGAAGATGGTATAGTCAAAGCTCCACGTTCCATCGGATTCGCGCACGGTCTCGACCATAGGCTCGAATTTATCATTGCTCTGTTCGCCCCACGGTTCGTAGAACAGCACGGTGGTGACCGCCTTTTGCCCTGCACGCGCCATGTATTCGGCATATGGTTTAAGAAGTTCAAGGTGTTTGTCGCTCCATGCCGGCACGTCGTAATAGCGCGATACGGCATATGGCTGTTGCCACAGGTCGAGATAGAAAGCATAGTCTTTCGGCATGGGTAGAGTACTACCGAGTACATCAATGCCGAGCCTGATTTCAGTCAAGGTCTTGTCGCTGCCGGCCTGAAGGAGCGAGAGGGTTGCATTATAACGTCCCGGCGCTATGTCGCGGGGCACTTCTACTGTACACCATACGGGTCGCACGCTGTTAGGCGGCATTGAAACAGTGGTATTGGGAAGATCTATCATGTCGGCTATCGTGTATGCCGGAATGGTATCGACATCGAAATAACCGCATGCCCGCACATCGTTTGTCCATACATAGCGCATGAGCATGGCATTTGAGCCAGTCAACGTTATCTTTTTGCCATCGTTGTCGGTAAATTCCGACAATTCGACCCGGACTGGGCCCATTGCCTTACGGCTTACCACAAGTGCCTCGATTCCTATGCGTTCTCCTCGCCAAGCTGTGATAATAGTGTCTGTGCAGAGACTTGACGGAGGTGTCGCAAATTGACGGTAGTGCTGGTCTTTCGACACCCAAGAGAACGTGAGTGCTTTGCCGCGTTTTTGCCAGCCCGACTTATCGACCGTCGATGTATCTACGGGCTCTGGATTGTTCGGCGAGATCATGGTTTGGACTGTTGCCGCAATCATTGCAGCCGTTGTCAGCAGAAGTTTCAACATATTAATTTTCTAATTTTTTAACTGTACCGCCATCAAAAATAACGGCAAGCGATGAGTGGAGATTGGTATACAGAGTGGTGATCTGCGGCTCGTCGGCAATGACGTGCAGGCTAACACCACGGCGTTCAGCAGAGCAGTTGTAGGCACCGATGCTTCCGTCCGGGCGTTCAATAACGAAGGCGTTGCAAAGTACGGTTTCAGCAATGAACTTGAAACACTCGTGCACGTCGTTATCCGACGATACAATGGTCTGCCAATCGGCAATCATTGGCACATACTGTTCGCCTACGATGATTTGACGGTTAGGGTAACATTCTGGGTGCGGATTGCCGTAGGTGTCGTTATCTGCTGTATATGCGTTGTCAGGTTCACACACCTGCACTGCCTGCACGAATGGATCGACGACAAAGGCCCAATTTAAGTCGCCTGTCTTGTGGTCGATGAGTGCGGCGAAAGCAGTTGCAGCGTCGAATGTTTCGCGAATCCACCGTTCCTCGCCGGTCAGCAGATAGGCGTAGTAGGTTGCATAGGCGCGCCAGGCACTCCATCCATGTGGCGACGACAGCATGTTAGGCAGCATGAAGACATCGTACTGTGCCTCCCAAAAACGCAGCGTGCCTCCGCGGCGTCGAGCATCAGATACCCGTAACTGCGTGAGACAGTCGTGACCATCGAGCAGTTTGAGCATGGCATCAGTATAATATCGCCGGGTTTTGTAATCGTTGGTGCGCAGAGCAAGTTCGCCAAGTTGCAGAGCCGAGCAGCTTATCATGCCGTCTTCGTAAGTCATCTGACCTTCAGTCTCTAAATTACCGTCGATGGCGGCGAGACGATCGATGGCGCGGTGAGCTGATGCTTCAAGTCGAGCCGCTTGTTTTTTTCGTCTTGCAGCGCGCTCGGCGTCGGCAAACTCAAGAAGGCTTTTTGCAGGATAGATAACAGAGGTGTAGTCGGTATTTCCATTCATATATGCACCATCGGCACGCTGGCAACTCATCAGATAGGCCGCGAGGCGCTCGCCCAGATCAAGATCGGCCTCATTACCATAGGCCATATATCGGTCGGCAAGCATGCCGATGGTCGATGAAACATTCTGTATGCGATACTCATATTTGTACGGCCGTCCTGTTGAACGATCGAAAACCTTGTCGATTATCAGATCAAAACGGCTGTTGAGCACGCTATCGATTGCCGGATCGGGCATAATACGGGCAGCCTCAAAAGCAGTGTGGAAGCCATACCAACTCTCCACGTGAGACGTCGGTTTTTGCTTGTAGCGGTCAGCGGCGAGGCGTGCCAGCCTGAGGGTTTTATGCCATGGATTGCGTACTGCAACACTTCCATTGGCCTGACGGCGGCCATCGCTCACTTCAACAGCCATGATACCGGGTTCTGTGGCGCGGAATCTACCGCGCCACAAGGTAGTATCGATTCTATGTAAACATATCTTTTTACCTCCTACGGTCATCTCGGGCGCAGTGCCCCACACATCGATTATGAGCGTGTCTCCGGGTGCGCATGAAGTACGCTCCATTGCAATCACAGGCGCACCGGTATAGCGGTAGACTGTTTCTTCGAAGCCGTCGAGGCTATCGAGATCGATGATTTTTACAATCCATGTACGTTCTTCACCCGGTTCAAGTTGCCATAGGTAAGGATGATGTTCGGGCAGAGGACCGCGGCAAAGCATATCGAGGTTGAGACACTCTATGCGATGGCCGTAGAACCAATGCGGAGCCGGATCCTGATAGCCGAGGTTGTAGTCGAGACTCCACGATGCTATAGGGTCGGCCGACACTACGGCTTTTACCTTGCCGCCGGGCGACTGCATATAACCATAGAAATGGTCGGGCTCACACACAGCCAGAGTGGGAAAGAACTTGTCGTACCAATCGGGATATTTGTCCATATACGTATCTACGCCGAGTTTGATACCAGCCTTGATGGGTTGGAAAGGCGTACGGCGTGTGTTACGCAGATGTAGTGTGACGATCTCAACCCGGTCAGCACTATCTATCGTAATTGAGTATTCGATTCCTTCGGCAATGCTATCGCCCCCAGCCTCTATGGCATAGAACCGGTGTTCGGCTCCCGATACCATCAAAACAGCAGATAGTGCGATTAATGAAACGATATATTTCATCTATTGGAAAACGCTAAAAGATTATTTATTTTCAAGAGGTCGATAACAGTATCCTTCAGCTTCGTAAAGTGGCAGAAGACATCTAAGCCGACCAATGAAAGCGTCAAAATCTTTCGGGGCGTCACACCATTGCAATTCAGCCAGTGCCGCCATGCGCGGAAGCGCCATATATTGCACTTCACGGAAGGAAGGGATGAACTCTGTCCACACATTACCCTGAACGCCGATTACATTTGCCGCTTGTGCGGGAGTGAAATATTCGGGCACGGGTCGATAGGCATATACCGAGTCGAGTGGAATTTTGCGCCAATAGGGGGCGCCTATGGTATCTCCTTCAGCATATTGGTAATCGAAATAAAGATGCGTGTTGGGTACCTTGATTACACGGTAGCCATGTGTGGCGCCGTCCTGTCCGCCGTCTTGCGGGCCCCTCCACGACATTACTACGGCCGTAGTGTCGAAACCATTATCTATGATTTCATCCCAACCTATCACGCGGCGGCCTTTGGCTGCGAGTCGGTCGGCAGCATACTTCATGATATGGTTCTGAAGTTTTTGCTCGGCGGTACTATATGCGTCGTCCTTCAACCCTAACACATGTATTTTCGATTGACAGGCAGAGCATTTTTCCCACTTGCCATGGGGAACTTCGTCGCCGCCTATGTGTACATATTCAGACGGAAAAATATCAGTTACTTCGTCGAGGACTTCGTCGAGAAAAACATATACGTCCTCGTTGCCAGCACAAAGGATGTCGTCACTGACGCCCCAGCGACACATCACCTCGTAAGGGCCGCCGGTACAACCCAACGATGGATAGCTTGCGAGTGCCGCTGCCATATGTCCGGGCAGGTCTATTTCGGGAATTACCGTGATATGGCGGTCTGCGGCGTATGCCACGATGTCGCGCATCTCAGTTTGGGTAAAACAACCGCCGTAGGGAATGCTGTCGTATTTTTCGCTTGTGCCGATTATGGTGCCGCTGCGCACAGAGCCTATCTCAGCGAGTCTCGGTCGGCTTTTGATTTCCATTCGCCACCCCTGATCATCGGTGAGATGCCAGTGGAAGTGATTGATGTTATGCAACGCCAGCATATCGATATACAACTTCACCGAATCGACAGGGAAGAAATGACGTGCGCAGTCGAGGTGGGCACCGCGGTAGGCAAAGCGCGGAGCATCCTCGATCATCACAGCAGGATAAAGCACATCTTCTCCCTTACCCCCGCGGATCGCCTTGCGCAAGGTTTGCAAGCCATAGAAAGTGCCCGCAGCATCAGCACCGTCAACAACTATGCTGTCGGCGGAAACCGTGATACGGTATCCTTCGTGAGTAGCATTGCAATTGGAAGCAGTGAGCCTTATATACCCTTTCGACGGTGCTTTGCCGATTATGGCTGGGCGGAAGCCCGTAAGAGTCTCAATATATCCGGCAAAAAGCTCAGCGTTGACAAACTGTGTACTGTCGGCAATCACAAGACAAGTCGAGGGAGTGAGGCGGAAGTCACCCCCTCGACTTGTAAGCATAGAACAAGGCAGTGGCACTACATTGTAGTCGGCTTCGACAGCCGTTCGGTGTGTACACGATGCAGCAACAGACAAAATAAGCGTATAGAGGAGTTTTTTCATAAGTATTCAAAAACATTCCATACCGTATGATTCATGCTTCATACGGCATGGATATGTGGTGATATTTGTTATAAAATAACCACCTTGCACACGGCAGAGCCACGGCACTTGATGTTGACATCCTTAACGGAACCAACTGCATACGCCTAAATCGAAGTATTCTGCAAATACGTAGCTATCAGTGGCGATGCTGTCGATGCCTGCCTACATGTTTTCGGTGATTGTCATTTTTGCAGATTGTCAGTTACTTTTATACGTGACGGTCGCTTTGGTAATACCATCGATATATTTTATGGTCCAGACTCCGGCATTGGGAATGTCGAGATAGCAATTGTTTTTCAAATCCTGAGGTTTGCCCCACGCAGATTTTTCCATGGAAAGAGGTATGACGGAGGTGCCATTGATTGGTCCGTCGTTGCTCCAGAGGGTTCCGTCGGCCTCTCCGGCAGCTATTTGTTCCGGAGTTGCAGTATATACGTTCAGTGATTCTTTTTGGGTAGTTGTGATCACGAGTGTGGCTTCGCCGTCGATAACATCGACTACCGCCGTCGGATTCTTCGGATCCCAGTTAGTAACCATGCCGTTTACATCGACATTCGATCCCAGCAAATAGATTTTTTCAGGTACATCGGTACCCTGTATGTCATTTGTTAGTTTTACGATTTTACAGCCATGAGCAGGCACGGTTGGGTGCAGTTCGGAAGCCATACCTTCGTTGGCGTGACGCCAAAGGTCTCGTACCTTGTATTCGCCGGAAAGACCGAGTTCAGAGAGATGCAGAGAGAATTCCTTGGGCTCGTCCTCCCGGTTGAAAAAGCCCACAATATGGCTACCGTCGGTCATGGTACCGTGCCATATATTGCTGCCTTGGCTATTAAGGGTTTTGTCGAGTGGATGACCGACAAAACGGTCGGTGTTGAGAGCCAGCATCTCGATGTTTGTATAAAAGCGTAAATTATCGCCGATGGTCGTGGGTCGGTCGCTAGCAGCAATGGGGCCGCCAGCAAGCAGTTGCAACGAAATTACAAACTCTTTCTCAGCATCGGAGGCGTAAGTATTGAGACGTGTGAAGTCACCGTCGAGTATCGCCTTACCTTTGCCGGCGAGATGACTCCAGTAGGTGAAACCGTCGAATTGATTCCGGCAATTAGGCCAATTGGGCCAACTCTTGCCTCTCTCATAGCCGGAAGTAAAACTCCATGTCCCCTCCCATGTATCGCTTACTATACGAAACATGTTGCCGTATTTCGACTCAAGTTCAGCGTCGTTGTAGAGGTTGGGCATTACAAGTGAGAGAAAGATACCGTACTTTTTAGCCGACTCGGCGCACCATGATAGTGCTTTGGCATAGTTCACACGACCGTAACCGGGACCACAATAGTCTTGTTCGAGACGGCTGTAACCATCCTCATACCAGTTGAGGAAATCCATACGAATCATGTCGACACCCATTTCATGATAGTATTTAAAGAAACCGTCGATCCATTCGCGTGCGCCCGGGTGTGTAGCCAGTCCCCAAACATGCCATATGTCCTGATGACCGGGGTGCTCCACAAAATCATCGCTATTAGGGTCATAGATCAGCGAGCCTGCGGTATACTGCGTTCCCGGTATCAGCACATCTTTGTCACAGTGTATCCACATGGGGTTGTCGTAAATACCTACGCGTATGCCACGCTCATGCGCCGCTTTGACCAAATCCTTGAAAGCCAGCGATGATTGGTGAGTCATGTACGGCGAACCATTTTCAGCGCGGAATGTGCCGGCGCCGTCTGTACACACCATGTCGTAACCATAGGGCAACAACTCTTTCTTTACCCAGTCTAGCACTTCTATCCATTGTTCGAGAGTATATACGCACTCATCAAGGCCGCGGCCTTCGGATTCGCCGGTTTTCATATATTCGTATATAGACCAGTATAGAGGTGCCTTATAAGAGTGCATATCCTCTATCTGTGGGAGCGGCGGCAGTGAGACTTTATCGTAACTCGACGGGGTCTTCATTTCGTTGAAACCGTTATCCTTGCAGGCGCCCACCAACAATATGGCACACAAAGCCAATACCAATACAGTTATATATTTTACTTTCATGTCGTTATCCAATGTAGTTTCTATTTAAGATTCATTTGGGAGGTCTTATGAAATATTTACCAGCCTCGACCTACCAGTTATTCTTCGTCCACCTTGCCGTCATATATACTGCTATAGGTGTTGTTGCCAAGGTTAAAACTGAGGGTGTAGTAGCCGCGTGTGGTCACTTTCCACAGTTCATCGGGAGCGTCGCGGCGCGGGGCCTGCATGGGTCTGTCGACGATGGTCTCCGTACCGATTTCCTCTCCATCGACTAGGGGATGCACAAAGGGTTGAGCCCAAGTACCTATTTTGAAGCAGAGTTTAAATGTACCCGGATTGAGGATACCACGATAGATATACACGTTAGCTTTATCTTCAGAAGGGATGAGCTGGTCAGGATAGTTTATCTCCCAATCGGGATTGTTAGGCGTAACGTTGCCGAGAAGGTATACGTTGCTCAACGGCTCTTCGGGCAGCTCACCTTCGTAGATGCTGCTCCATGTGAAGTCACTTAAGTCGAACGTCAGCGTATACACGCCGCTATCTGTCACTTTCCAAAGTTCGTCTTCTCCACCTTGTCGCGGTGATTGCATCTTTTTATCGGTTACATTCTGGGTACCGATAGGTTCTTCGTTAATCATGGGGTGAATGAAAGGTTGTGCCCATGTACCGGTTCTGAAGCAAAGTTTAAATGTCCCCGGATTGAGAATGCCCTGATACGTCCACAAGTAAGGGTCTTCTTCCGACTGGACAAGCAGGTCGAGTTTATCGATGTCCCATGTCGGATTATTGGGCGTGGTATTACCGACAAGGTAAAGCGCCTTGACTTTCGATGGCAACTTGCCGCTGAGTACCTTCAGTTCTTTCTCGCCTTCGCATGCCGTGGCGACAAAGAGACACAAGGCTACTGATGACAAAAGTATATGCTTGATTTTAAACATCGTAAATGCTATTTTAGAATTAATATCCGGGATTCTGTTTCAAATTGCTGTTGGTATTAAGCACCTGTGTGGTCAGTGGGAAAATCTGATAATGGTCGTCGGCGTCGGGGTTCTTGTCCCACCAGCGGCCTGTCGAAAATTTGCCGAAGCGTATGAGGTCGGTGCGCCGACGTCCTTCAGCAAGAAACTCGCGGCCCCACTCATCGAGCATCTCGTCCATATCGAGTTCAGCTTCGCCTTCGGGTGCGTAGAGTACGGTGCTGTAATTCTTTTCAGGATAATAGCGGCGGCGAAGGTATTGAGCAGCTTGGCTGCGGCATCAATTTCGCCTTCGCGGAGTTTGCACTCTGCAAGTGAGAAGATTATCTCTGGAAGACGTATTTCAGCGTAGTCACTTTCGAGTTGGCCCTCGTCACTGTCGGAATAGAACGGATATTTGGCGAAATGCCATCCAGAATTATGGTCACCGGTACTGAGATTGCTTTCCTTGTTGTTGGGCCACTGGGTCGGAGCCAAGTCGTGGAAAAGGCCGACAGCGTCGCGAATATAGATCGTATAGTTCTGTCCTGTGGCCGTGAGACGTTTCGTTTTGCCGCCTTCCTGATATTCAAGATAGCCATAGACGAACATGCCTTCGCGCCTGCTGTTGCCGAGATTGCGATATTTTACCATTCGGCAGTCGTCGGGGTATTTGCGGAACTTGTTCACGGTCATGCCTAACTCATAGTTGTAGAGTTTGCCGTAGAGGTCGTAACTGGGCGAACAGGCGAACTGGGAATTGTGTGTACCGGCCTTGCATTTAATGTCGCCGAAATACTTATTCGAGTTATGAGGTACGGTACACCAGTGGGTTTCCTGCTGATAAGCCCAATAGGTATATCCTCCCGACGATGGGAAGCCAAAAATCATTTCATCGCTGGTGTCGTTGTTCCAATCGAATACGGCATCCCAGCGGTCTTCGACCTTGTAGGGCCCGTATTCACCGTCGAGGATTCGTTGTGCATACTTTGCGCAGTCATCATAGCGGTCTTCGCCAATCCATGCTTCCGCGTTGAGGTAGAGACGCACAAGCAATGCGGCAACGCCAGCCTTGGTCCAGCGTCCCTGAACATTTGACTGACTACCGAGACTCTGTTTCTGCTCGATAGGGTCGAGACATTCGAGAAGCTCTTTTTCTATGAACCTGAAGGTTTCTGTGGGAGGAGCCTGTTTGATATCTTTGGGCAACGATTTGCTGAAATCCGTCCAAATGGGGATATTGCGGAATGCATCGAAGAGCTGAATGTAAAACCATGCACGAAGAGCGCGTGCCTGCGAAGTAAAATTGTTGAAATCAGTTCTGGTAAGGCCGAAATCGTTTGGATTGAGACGCGCGAGTTCTTCAATGACGAAATTACACTCACCCACGCCCTGAAACCCGGCAATCCACATTCCGCCGATATGGGTATAATAAGGGGCATATTGATCATATTGGTGATATTGCAACATACGCCATACGCCGCTGTCGTCCCACCAGCCGTCACGTTGCGGAGTAATCAACTGGTCGCCGGTCAACTCCTGTGGGGTATGGAATTGAGTAACTGTCCAATAGGCGTGTTCGAAAGGGCGATAGACCACACGTTTGACGTCGAGTGCGGTATGATAGTAATTCTGCGTACCTACAGAACTATAGAGGGTCTCGTCAAGGTCGGTGCATCCCGCAAGGACGCCACAGACCACTATCGTTGATAGTATATTGCGGATTAATTTCATGGTCGTTTGATAGTGATGATTAGAAATCTACTTGCACTCCGAGAATAAATTGTCGGGTGCTCGGATAATAGGTGCGTGTACTTGATGCACCCGGTGTAAGGCCGTTGACATTGTATGTCGACGGATCGACGCCCGAGAACTTCGTGATTGTAAACACGTTGTTAACAGTGCCATAAATGCGCACGCCGTCGATGAAGCGATAATTGTGAGTTTTGAACGTGTATCCTAAGGTCAACTGATCGAGTTTGAAATAGTCTCCACGCTCAAGAAAGTAGTCAGTAACAGCATGCGACGCCGTGGGGCTTATGGCGAAATTTTTGCCGAAGGCTTTCTTGAGCACGTTGCCGGTAAACTTGCGAGTGCCATAATAATAGTCATGGACATTGAATATGTCGAAGCCGAAAGCGCCCCGGAAAAAGAGAGACAAGTCGAAATTGCGATAGCGGAAGTTGTGGGTGGTGGAGAGGTTGAATTTGGGCAGACCATTGCCTACGATTGCGCGGTCGGTTTCGTCCGCCAGCGCCATCTGGATAATATCACCATCTTTGTCATATACCATCCATTCGCCAGCGTCATTTATACCGGCATAACGCCACATGTAGAAGTTGCCCACAGGCTGTCCCACTTCAATACGCTGAAGATAATAACCTAAAAAGGGGCCTTCGACAGCGGCCTCATCGTAGTAGTCTTCTCCGATATAATTCGAATTACTGAAACTTATGAATTTGTTTTTGTTCGTAGAACCTATCACATTGAAACTATAGGTGAACTTTCGGGTTGCAACGGGGGTGAAATCGAGTTCGAACTCGAAGCCCTGATTCGACATTGAGCCTACATTAACCGTGGCACCCTCATGCACAAAAGGCGGCACAGCGACATGATACGTTCCCAGCAAATCTTCGGTGCGGCGGTTATAATAGTTGAGTGAACCTCCGAAGCGATTATTGAACATCGAGAAGTCGATGCCTACGTTCCAGTTTTTGCTTTTTTCCCAATGAAGATCGGGGTTGACGTTGTTTTCCGTAGCCCAAACCTGAACGAATTTACCGTCGATAAGGTAATGGCCGAAGCCTTTCATCGTAGGAATCGACTGATAACTGCTGAAGTCCTGATTGCCGGTTTCGCCGTAGTCAGCACGGATTTTGAGTTCATTGAGCCAGCCGCGGGCATTCTCCATGAAAGACTCCTGACTTATGCGCCAGCCGACCGATACAGCCGGGAAATTGCCCCATTTGTGTTTGGCGCCGAACTTCGATGAACCTTCGTGGCGCAGCGAGGCTGTTACGAAATATTTCCCATTCCAATCATAGCTTACGCGACCGAAAAAAGATATGAGCTTGCAATCATTACGGTAGCTACCCATGCCGATTATACCTTCTTCGGAAGCATATTCACCAGAGCCAAGGTTATCGGATGTAACGCCGTCGTTGGCAAAGTCGGAATTTTCGGCATTGAAACCGCTATTATGCCAATAGGCATAGCTGTATCCTACCATGGCCTTAATGTTGTTTTTACCGAATCTGGCAGCGAAATTCGTCAGCCACTCAAGCTGATACATACGTTCTACATCATTAGAACGAGAAGCCTGACCCGAATGTCCGCTGTTTACAGCGATTGTTGTATTAGAGGGAGTGAAGCCCGATCGGTCGTAGCTATATTGCCTGTCGGCGAAAGTCAGTTGGGTGTTGAGGATGATGGGGCTGGATATCTTTTTCGACAACAATGGGAGCAGATTGAGCCTTGCCGTGGCATCCCAGTCGAGCAAACGCATGTCTGTATGTGATTTGACAAGTTTTTGGGTCTCAACAGGGTTTGTGCTGGCTGCCTGACCTACGAAATTATAGTACATCGACGGACTGGTAGGGTCCATCAGAGGCGTAGTAGGGTTGGTCTCAAGAGCGAGTTTGAAAACGCTCCAGTCGGAATTGTCGCTTGATATCACGCGCGGTGCGAGGTTGACAGTAAAAGTAAACAGACCGCCTTTCGTAGTGTGTGTAATAGAGGCGCGGCTACCATACTCCTCTCGTTTGGAGCGCAGGTCAATACCGTGGGCATCACGGTAGTCGACACTGACGCGGTAGCTGGTGCGCTCGTTACCACCCGAAAGACTCATCGTGTGCTTGTGGGAGAAACCGGTACGGCTAACACCGTCGAGCCAGTCGTAGTTGCCGCCGAGATCACCTCCTCCCGTATCGCCCCATGCGAGACGGACTTTACGAAAGTCATCGGCACTCATCATGTCGAGTTCTTTCTTCATTTTATCCCACGATAGAGTGAGGGCATAGGAAGTGTGCACCTTACCGTCTTTGCTGCCTTTCTTGGTTGTGACAAGTATTACGCCGTTGGTGCCGCGCGTGCCATAAATGGCCGATGCCGCGCCGTCTTTAAGCACATCGAAAGAGGCGATGTCTTGGGGGTTCACGTTTTGAAGGCTGCCACCTGGAACGCCGTCGATTACGATGAGCGGGCCAAGACCGGCCTGACGAGAATTGACACCGCGTATCTGTATGCTCGATGTCACATTAGGATCGGCAGCACCGGTGTTAACAATCGAAACACCCGGCACTTTACCTTTGATAAGCGAAGCCGGGTCTGATGAACTGATGGAGAGAAAGTCTTTCTCGCTTACGTGACTTATAGCCGAGGTCAATTCCTTTTTATCCATAGTGCCATAACCGATGACCACAACGTCATCAAGAAGTTCGGCGTTTTCGACCATTACGATGTCGAGCGGGTTATCATCCGATGCTTTTTTGTGCACCGACACACAGCCTACATATGAATAAAGCAGCGTAGCCCCGGCAGGGACCTGAATCGAATAGTTGCCATCGATGTCTGTGGTAACGCCTGCAGTGCCGGATGTTACCGACACCCCAATAAGAGGCTCGCCTGCGCTGTCGGTCACACGACCACGGACGGTAATCTTTGCTTCCGATGCCGCTGACTTGACATTCGATAGGATTATTTGCTGTTTTACAACTTTGTATGTGAGATTGCGCTCAGGCAGAATTTGCTTGAGAACAGCCGATAGAGCCTCTTTCGAAACTTTGATAGTGACCGGAGCTTTTCCGGAGACATGGTCGTTGCTGTAAAAAAAGCGATAGCCCGTCTGTTGTTCAAGCAACGACAATACTTTCTCTAATGGTTGCCGATCGACATTAACAGTTACTTTCACCTCCTGAGCCGAAGCGGTAATCGTGAATAGCAATCCAAACAATAGGGATAGCCACCTACCGGCAGGATGTCGTTTTAGGGTTGGAATTTGTTTCTTCATACGGTTGCATTTTATTAAACCTTGTATATTAAAGACAAACCAGACACCCCTACCCACGGGCAAATGTGAAAAATATGCAAAAAATGAAGCCGAAGCTCCTTATGCCCATGAGAATCGATCTCAGTTAGATAATTGGCCTTTAAATAATTTTTTGCGTGTGCACCGTGGGTCTTTGCGGATTGTTTGTCTTTTATAAAGAATAATCTATAATTGCAGACATGCGTATTACCTATATCGATCCGCCCGTTAATGAGATGCAGTCTTTAACTACCCGCCGGATCAGCCCAGCACCGTGAAGCTCCGAATCTCGGCAGACGCCCTTGCATTCCATAACTTCGAAAAAGAACACATCGTCGAACCTTGTAAATTCTTGTTCAAAATCGGAGCCTTGCCCGCAGGTTTTCGGACGACACTATCTTTCAAACTATAAAACGAATCATGAAAAAGTATCTATCTCTTCTTGCCTTTTGCGCCATGGCGTCGGCGTCGGCCCAACCCCCTGCCCCGCAGACCCGCTGGACCATTGCCAACGACCACGCTATTCGTTGGACAGTAGACGGCAGCCGACTGCCCCATAACGACCATGTGGAGATGAGCGGAGAACAAATATCCGCACGACTGCACTATGGCGTGGAGAGTGACGGACGCTTCACGCTGACCCGTACGCTCGTATGGCCCATGCTGCGCATGCTTCCCAACGACACGTTCGGCGGACTGACCCGCGATTTCCCGCAGAATTTCCTCGACGCCGTACGCATCGACGGGAAAGCGCTCGCTGCCGAGCAGGTCGAATACCTCCGTCTGGACGGCCTGTTGACCGTCGTGAGCCGATACGGCGACATCGAAGTGACGCGCTGCCTGTTCCCCTCACCCGCACGGGCGGCATTCTGTGAGCAATACACTCTCCGCAATGCCGGACCGATCACCGTCGCCGTCGAGCTGAACCCCGTGCGCGACGAAGTTCGCACCGACGCCGACGCCGGAGTCGAGGGTAGTTATACGCTCATTGCGGCGACGGATTTCGTCCGCAGCAGAACCCTCCGGCTTGCGCCGGGCGAAACGTGCATTTTCGGAGCTTCGGTGCGCGGGCTCAAAACGCCCGAAGTCGAACTGCCCCTCGACATCTCTGCCGAACGGGCGCAACGCGAAGCCTTTGTCGCCGAGGTGTGCGGCAATCTGAGTTTAGAGTCGCCAGAACCCGTGCTCAACACGATGTTCGCACTGGCCAAGGTCCGCGCCGCAGAGTCCGTTTTCCGCACACGCGGAGGACTCCTCCACGCTCCCGGAGGCGTCTACTACGCCGCCATCTGGTGCAACGACCAACCTGAGTATGTGAATCCTTTCTTCCCGCAGTTAGGTTACGCCAAAGGCAACGAAGCGGCCCTGAACAGTTTCCTGCATTTCGCCCGCTACATGAATCCCGAATACCGGTACATTCCATGGTCGGTGATCGCTGAGGGATACGACACCTACGGTCCATTCGACCGCGGCGATGCAGCGATGCTGGCTTACGGCGCAGGGCGCTATGCCCTTCAAATGGGCGACATCCGCACGGCGGAAGCCTTGTGGCCGCTCATCGAATGGTCGCTCGAATACTGCCGGCGCAAACTCAACGAACACGGCGTCGTCGCTTCCGAAGCCGACGAACTGGAAAAACGTTTCCCGGCAGGCGATGCCAATCTCTGCACCTCGTCGCTCTACTACGACGCCCTGCGCTCCGCGGCATGGCTCGCCGAGCAGACCGGACGGCCGCAACGGCTGGCCGACGAATACCGCCGCAGGGCCGAAACGCTGCGTGAAAACATCGAACGCTTCTTCGGTGCGACGATCGAGGGGTACGCCACCTACCGCTATTACGAGGGCAACGACATCCTGCGTTCGTGGATCTGCATTCCGCTGGTCACGGATATTTTCGAACGCCGGGAGGCGACCGTGGCGGCCCTGCTCTCCCCGCGGCTCTGGACCGAAAACGGAATGCTGACCGCAGCCGGAAGCGACACGTTCTGGGACCGCACCACGCTCTATGCCCTGCGAGGCATTTATGCCGCAGGCTTCCGAGAAGAGGCTACCGAACGCCTGCGGTTCTACTCGCAAACCCGGCTCCTCGGCGAGCATGTGCCTTATGCCGTCGAAGCGTGGCCCGAGGGCGATCAGCGCCACCTCTCGGCTGAGAGCGGACTCTACTGCCGCATCGTCACCGAAGGTATGTTCGGATTCCGGCCGACGGGATTCCGCTCGTTCACGCTCACACCCCAACTGCCCGACGCATGGAACCAGATGACCCTGCGCCGGATGTACGCCTGTGCGGAACGGCCTTACGACATCATCGTGAAGCGCACCGGGAAAAAACTCCATATACGCATCGAACGCGACGGCTCCTGCATCCGAAAATACACCGCAGACAACGGTACGACGATACGAATCGAATTGTAAGAACAACGACATGAAACATTGGTGGATATTATTCTTGTTATCTTGTTGCGTATGGCAAACTAAAGCTGTTGGAATTGACACGCTGACGGTTTACAGTCCTTCTATGCGTAAAAATGTAGACGCATTGGTCTTGTGTCCTGCTGGTTATTCGCCGACAAAAAAATATCCGGTGGTTTACTTGTTACATGGATATAGCGATGCTTGGAATAACGGTTGGCTGAAAAATTGCGATGGTTTGGAGGCGTTGATTGACCATTATGAAATGATCGTAGTCTGTCCGGATGGAGGATTCAGCAGTTGGTATTATGACAGTCCAGAAGATCCCTCATATAAATATGAAACCTTTATAACCCGTGAATTGATTCCTGCTGTCGATTCCCGATTCGGCACGGTCGCAGATCGCACGGGACGAGCTGTCGCCGGTTTGAGTATGGGCGGTCATGGAGCTTTTTATCTTGCATTCCGCCATCAGGAGATTTTCGGCGTAGCGGGAAGCATGAGCGGGGGCGTCGACATTCGATCTTTTCCCGATCGTTGGGACATCGCCTTACGGTTGGGACCGCAAAACCAATATCCCGAACGCTGGGAATCGCATACGATAATCAATATGCTCGACCTCTTGAAGCCGAATTCTCTAGCTTTAGTGTTTGATTGCGGAACAGAAGATTTTTTCTATGACGTCAATGTTGCGCTGCATGCTAAACTCCTCGACCGAAAAATTCCGCATGACTTCTATTCCCGTCCGGGAGGACACGAATGGCAATATTGGAGCAATGCCATCCGCTATCAATTTGTATTCTGGGATAATTATTTTAAAACCAATTGCATCAATAATCGCTAAAAAGCAATTTGGTGCTTTAACACAGGTATTTCCGATCTCTTTAATTGCAATTCATAATCACAAGAATTTGATGGGAGATAAGATCATTTGCAACTAATATTAAATTTACAATTAAGCATAGCTTTTTTCTCCTGCGACGCTTTTGTATTCGCTGTTGCTCTTCTTGCACTTGTGTATCGGCTAAATCCAATACCGCATTTACGAACCCTGAGATGGGATTTGCCGTGCGGCTTCGCAACTCGTGTTTGCGGTCTGCGTGCTGTTCCGCGACCTGGCGTTTTTCGTTCGGTGCTGAATACAATTCGTTGAAAACATTTGCCGAAAACTCGTTTCCCAGTACCGACCCGTTGGCAACGATGCCTGCATAGTGGTCGATAAACGTTACGCCGTAAATC
>ENA-OPEE01000555-OPEE01000555.1-human-gut-metagenome-genome-assembly--contig:-NODE-555-length-31137-cov-5.880928_pt1 | contig 31137 bp, 37 predicted proteins | sample MGYA00241263_ERZ501506 | MGnify/ENA primary metagenome ERZ501506 (study PRJEB25962, sample SAMEA2042626) | human gut metagenome | biome: human gut; feature: human-associated habitat; material: faeces...
CTTCTCGCTTAATTTTTGGCGCTTTTGTCTATTGACTTTTCATAGCTGGTCTCCTAGAATTGTGCCTGCCACTGCGACCGAACGTCCAGCGACATCTCGATCGGCGGCAGTTCCTCCCACGCAAAGCGGTACGGAATACGCACCACCAGCGTTCCAGAAACCGCATATTTCTGTGCCGAATCGGTATCCGACGGAGCAAGCGCCGCCGGCTCGACATTGAAGCTCACCGACACGATTTCGCACTGCATTATCTCCCCGGCGTTCATTGCCCGGCTGAGATAAGTGCGGATATATCGCTCGTTCGCCTTACTGCTGTTCACCCAGCGAAATCCGTTGTATCGGTAGCTTGCGGCGTGGCTTTCGCGAATAGGCTGGTACATCTCAGAGTAATTCTCAACGCACATTGAGATTATAGAATCCTCGAACTTATCCCGCACCGCGCCAGCCTGAATATACAGCCGGATAACCTCGAAAACCGCCACGCCTATGAGAAGCACGCATATAATCAGCACGCTGGTTATGACGTAGGAAAATCCGCTGTTCGCAAGCATTCGTTTTTTCAGACACTTCATTTCCAGAACACCTCGCTTGTTCCCTCCGCCGTGGCTGAAATGGTTATCGGGGCAGTATTGAACACGAAAAAGCTGAAATCATAATTCGTGGAAACTGTCACGCTGAATGTCCTTCCTATCTGAATATTTCCGCTTGCTGACCACGTTACCGTGGGGTCAAGGTCTGGGTGGGATTCGTTCAAACGGTCAAGCCGTGCGGTCGTTTCCGTGCCTATGCGGCCGGTGATTTCAGCTTCGCGGCAGAGTTCATTTGCGTAGGAATTGAGCGTCATTTTCGTGATGAAAACCGGGGCAATTTTTATCACTCCCGCCAGTAAAATCATGATTATCAGAACGGCGACGGTAATGTCAACATACCCCTCGCCGCGCGTGGATTTAAGCCGTTTAAGAAGATTTTTCATGCGCCCTCCTTAACCGAACAGAACGCCCATATTGCTGAGAAGCTCCCAGCCAAGCACCACAACATATAGTAACATCATGCTCATCATCAGGAAGAAAGACAGCCTGTGTACCTTTGGCGGAATTTTCAGCGCTATATTCCGTAGATACTGCTTCTGCAATTCTGAGAAGCGTATTGCGAGGGTTTCCCAGTAAACCGAAGTGTCGTCGCCGCGTATCATCTGAATAAATCCGCGGCAGACCTCCGACAGATTTGTACTGCCGATACGCCCCTCAAACCGGGTTATTGCGGCTTCGTAGTTGCCGGTCCGCATATCCGCTATTGTTATCTCGATTTCCTCGTTGAGATACGGCGAGAAATTGTCTTTGTGGCGCTCCAGAATCGAGATAACGTCATGGGACATCTGGATTTCCTGAGATATCGCGTAGACGAAGCGTGGCAGGTCGAATTCTATCTGCTTCCGCTTCTCCTTTATGCAGGAATCCACTTTCTGCTTCTCCTGAAAATACATCAGCACCGCCAGCACGATAACCAGCAGTCCGATTATCGGCAGGAAAAAGAAGAACGGCACGGACAGGAGCATTATTCCGGCTGAACGCACCAGCGCCCTCGCTGTGAAAAGCTCCGGGGACATTGAGATATTTGCGATTTTAAGGCTGTCTGCAAGCTCCTTTTTCTTGAATTCGTTCAGCCGTATGAACCGTGAAACGAACAGCGAAATGTCGTTGTAGGTGTTCTTGAATCCGGCGGCGGTGGGGCGGTTCCTTGCGGCGACCGCCTTTATAGCCTTGGTAGTGCGGCTTGACGGAACTTTCAGCAGAACAAGCGCAAAGTTGTAAAGCCCGGCGGCAAACAGTCCGCAGACCGCCGCCAGAGCCGCATACAGAGCTATATTATAGATACTCATGCGTCACCTCTTATACTGAATGGGCTGGGTGTACTTATACGCCAGAATCACCGTCACGATAACGACTACCGCCACAATGCAGTTCACGACCTGCCCGAATATCGTATCGAAAAGTACGCTGAACCAGTCGGCGTTGATGAAATATAATATAGGGTAGTTTGCCAGCAGAATGAACACCATCATTATGTGTTCGCGCCGGGGACTCATCAGCATATTGCGGAGTTCAGCGTTGACTATCCGGATATCCGAAAGCCGCGCGGTTATCGGCTGGAGCGTCTTTTTCAGCGTAACGTTGTCCTGACACTCGATAAGGCTGTCGCACCATTCGTGGAACACCTCGTTGTTTATTTCGCCCTTCAGCTGTTCAATTGCGAGCTTCACGTTGGAATTTATCAGCTTCGTCTGGGTGAGAAATTTCCGGAAAGCCTGCTGTACCGGGGGATTTATGTAGTCTATGGACTGCTCCACGGCATAGATTATATCGTCGTTGCTGACGTAATTCGTGGTGATTATCGACAGCGCCGTTTCAAGCTCCTCGGAAATCCTGCGGTTGTAATTAGCCAGAAGCATATTCACATACGCATAAGGAAGAACCACGCATATACCCGAAAATACAGGTATAAGAAGCAGATTCTGAAGCAGCGCCGCAAGCAGAAATCCGGCGCATATTCCGATAAGCGAAATGGAAATCAGCAGTGAGAATTTGTTCTCGGAGTGGGTCGCGGTCAGGGCGCTGCGGACGTTCATCACAGCCTGCTGGAGCCGGCTCCTGCGTACTTTTCCCTGCGCCTTTGCGACAAGGTATTTAAGGCTCCTCTGCCGGGAAAGCAGTGACATTATGTCCTGCGTCATGACCTCCGGAGTAATTCCGAGAAGCACCACGATCCCGCCGGACATAAGCAGAGCGCCGAAAAGATATATCAGCCTGTCCATTATCTCACCTCCGAAAATCTGTCTAGCACGTCGTTCGGAACGCCGTTTTCGTGCATACGCTCTCGGAGTTCCTTTGAAATGGGGTTCACCCGGACGAAACGCCCGTCTATCACGGCCTTTCCGTCAACAATGCGCTCGGAATCCACTCTGTACTTCCAGAGCGTTTTTGTGAACACCTTGCCCTTTTCATCACAGCCAAGACACTCTGCAATCTCCATGATGTGGCGCTTGCCATCATCCAGTTTTTTAAGGAATACCGCCAGCGGGAACGCTTCGGTGACGAACGAAATCAGGGTAGGATACGGCGTTGAATGCTTCTGCATACACAGCGTTGCAAGTCTGGGGTAGATACCCTGTACGCTGGAAGCGTGGGTCGTTGTAAGGACGGTGTGTCCTGTTCGCGCGGCTTCCTGGGCTTCCCATGCTTCTTCGTTCTTCATCTCGGCAACGCATATCGCGTCAGGGTGCATGGTAAGGCACTTTGTGAGCAGATCCTGCATGGTAACACAGCGGGTCGGGTCGTCGCTTTCATAGGTCACAAGATGTACGACATTGTTGATTTTTTCGCCGTTTTCGTCACGCTTAACAAGGTCAAATTCACGCACGGATTTTTCGATGGTGATAAGTCTGCGGTGATCCGGAATGTTGCTCATGATATCCGCCATAATTGTGGTTTTTCCAGAGCCTGTCGCGCCGGCGTACACCTGAGAAATTCCGTGAACAAACGATATCGCGAGGAACTCGTAAATTTCCTCGGTGCACATTTCACTCTCGATGAACTGCTGTTTTGTTATCTTGCAGGGATTTACGATTCGTATGGATACCGAAACTCCCACCTCATCGCCCACGATGAGCGAATGTATAGCTGAAATTCGGATATTCTTGTCGAGGTAGCCGGTGACCAGCGGTCTGGAAGCGTCGAAAACCAGCTTGTTATTATGGAGCATACGCCGCACCACGTCAACGGCGTGCTGTGCGGAAGAAAAATGCTCCGAATACTTGTACTGCTGACCTTTGGACGGGATTATCTGAATATCGTCCCAGGAATTTATGTTTATCTCCTCGATGTCCTTTCGGGCGAGAAGCGGCGTCAGGAACGAGTATTCCGCCATTTCAACGTAAAGACGGTCTGCGGCTTCGGCGAGATTCATGTGCGGGACGTAGTAATTGTGGTCCTTCATGTACTGCTTGATGAGCTGGCGCATTGCGTCCTTCAGGTCGGAATCAAACAGCTTGTTGCCGCAGGCTTTGGACATATAGGACTGCGTTTCCCGGAGAAGCGCTTCAAATCCTATCATTATTTTTGCGACTTCCTTGACGTTTCCGGAATCCGCAACGACTATCTCACCCTTTTCGTGCTTAGCGGGCTTTTTTACGAGATTTCTGAACGGATTGTTCATAGTTCAGACCTCCTTTGTGACAAGCTCCGCGAGGGACTTTATCATGGTGTTGTAAACGCGGTCGTCCACCGATTTTGTCAGCAGGGTTCCCTGATTAAGATACTCGGCGGCTTTCGGGCAGTATGGTATCGTGCCTGAGATTCGCCCGAGCGCGTTTTTCATTGCGGCTTCGTCCTGCTTTATCGTGGAATTCAGCGACATGAGCCGGATAAAGTCACGGTAATTGTACTGCTCCGATTGGAGGATAGGCTCCTGCGAGCCGTCGAATACAAGCCCGCTGGTATCGCAGGTCAGAAGCTCCACAACGTGCGTGGCGTTGATTACCGCCTTGGCAGTGAGCTTGCTGTTCACGATGTCAGAGGTGCAGTCCACGATTATCTGCGCGCCCATCTGCTGGCGGAGCTGAATGAACAGATCGTCCATTCTGTCCGGAGATACGACCGCGTAGGAATTGCTGTTCTCGCGGATATTGTAGGACAATATCCCGATTTTGTCGGTAGCCATGAAGATGTTTTTGAGAATCACGTCACGGTCGAAATCCACGGCGGAAAGCGCCTTTCCGAGCGAACCGCTGAACTTGCTCTCAAACGGCACGGCAATGGGCAGAAGCGGCTTTATGGTGCTTGTTCCGACTATCACGACATTGCTCCCTTTAGAAGCAATGCACCGTGCCAGCGAAAGCGCGGTCGTGGTTTTGTAGCTCCCCGGACTGCCGTATACTGCGATGATGTTGTTATCCATTGATTTCCTCGCTTTCTGACGTGGGTTCGGGTGTTTCTTCGGGTTCAGATGTGCTGTCAGCTTCCGCCGTGGATATTTCTCCGGTGAGAAGCTCAAGCTGGGCTTTCAGGCATTCTGCCTTTAATTTCTCGTCGCCTCTGGTGACGAAAACCGCATGGAGCGATGTGTTCTCGCATTCCGCAAGCCTTAGCGCCTGCGCCCTGTCCTGCAAAATTATTGTCACAGTAGCGTAGAGCGACTGGTCGCCGCTGTCCTCATCGTCCGCGTTTACCTCACCGTCGCGGTAGGTGTCATCGGAGCCTTTATCCGAGGTGGTCGCGAGAACCTCCACATACTGGAGTTCCTCGTAGATCTGCGCCTTGTCGTCCTCGTCAACGGACACTATCTGGATAATGTCGCCCTGCTGGAGCTTTCCGGAAAGTCCGTTTGCAAGCGACCTCACGGTCACTGACATGGCGGTTTCATTAGGTTTCAGCTGGCGAAGCAGGCTGTCCGAGGTGTCTATTGTGTCGGACAGCTTCTTGTCTGTAAAGCTGTCCCCGGCGAACATTGCGGAAACTGTGTACTTTCCGATTATCTCTTTGGGGTCGTTCTGCATATCTGCCGGGAGGTTCAGCGTGCCGACCTCCACAGCTTCCAGCATTGCGCCGGTTATCTGAATGCCCTGCGGAATGTCCTGCCTGAGCCGGATTATCTTAGTTTTGCTTGAAAGAATCGAATTGAAAAGCGGCGAAATGCCAAAGCACAGCCCTATCGCCGCGGCGATCAGGATTATGCCGATAAGAGTACGGTTTTTCAGCATTGAAATGTCTCCATAAATATTGGTCACATCTAAAATCCTCCTTCACGGCAGATTTTCTATGACGTGTATCATCTGCGTCGTTGGCAAACCTTGAAATACATACAGTATTACTGCGGTTTGCCGCCTAGCATCTGATACACGTCATGTACGAAAATCTGCTCGTGTCCCGGCTTTTAGATGTGACCTAGTATCATTGCCAAACCTGCGCCGCACAAGAATGGCGCAAGCGGCAGTCGTTTCTGATGTGTGATTTTTCCCGCAAGAACGGCGGCGGTCAGCGCGGCGGCGAGGGCGCAGTAAGCCGTGAACGCTCCCAGCGTCCAGCCGAAAGCCGCGCACAGCTTTACATCTCCCATGCCGAAGCCGTTCGTTATAATGCTGACCACCGCCAGCGGGATAAGCAGTCCGAACAGTCCCAGAATGCGCTCCGGAAACGGAACTGTGCTGACGAACGGACTTGCAAGAATAAGCACCACCGGGGCGCAGTTGGATATCTCACGCCGCTGTACGTTCTGCCGGGATATCCCGAAAAAGTAAACGCACAGCAGTGTGAATATCGTCAGCTCTGTTCCCACGGCGATTTGTAGACGTACCGAAAATTCTGCTGTGTGCGCCGGAATTTTATCATATTTCCGATCTGCGTTACAACGGAAATTCGGGTGTATGGGTCCTTGCGGACCGCCATAATGCTTCCGGAAGCGCCTATCATTATGCAGACGATAAGCGCGAGAAGCTGTCCGGAAAAGATGAGCAGAAGCGCTCCCAGCACCGCGGAAGCCGCGCCGCCTATGAGAAACTGGCGAAGCTCGCGGCTCCCGAATCCGGGAAAATACTCCTGCTCCATTGTAAGTCCGTAGGGTATGATGATTTTGTCGTCCATGCGGTTCTCCTTAGTAACCAGAGCCGAAATAAAATATCAGCAGTTCTTTCAGCGGGAAAATGAGCTGTGCAATCACCAGCATTACCAGTGTATTTTTAATGCGCCTGCGGTAACGTCCGGATTCTTCCTCCTCATGCGTCAGCCGGACGGCGCAGAAGATTATCCGCATGAGAAGCCCGGCGGAGATTATGCCCTGCATACATACGCTCAGCGTGTTTATCGTGTCCATATCCCACCTACTTTGCAATGATGTTCTTCGCCATTGAAGCGATGTGGACCGTCTGTGAAACGGTCGTGCCTATCCTGCCGTCGCCGGTGGTGGGTACAAGGAATTCACGCAGTATCTTGGGCATGGAAATTGCGGCTATCATGCAGGCGATTCCCCAGAAGATATTTGAAGCGGAAATGATGGTAGCGTTCAGCATAAGCGACAGCCCGATCTTGCAGAGCATTATCTGCACGATGGTGGTCACGAACGCCTTTACGAACTGGTTTATGTACGCCCGGAAAACTCCCTTGTCGTTGTCCAGAAGCCCCACGCAGGCAAGCGGAACGCCTATCTGCATTACCATCATCTCAATGCCCCTCGCCATGAACGAGAAGTAAAGTATCAGCCAGCAGATAACGAAGATAAGCCCGGCTATTGCCGGAACTATTCCCATGCTGGTTATCGCAGTTACCCACTCGGTGGTCATGTCCGTACCGCCGTTTATCTGGGAAATTATCGTGTTTGTTATCTCGCGGCAGATATCGACGAAAAGGCCGTACAGCCATTGAAATATCAGCGCCGTTCCGACCGCGCGGACGAAATTCGTGAGAAGCAGAAACGGGTCTGCGTCCGGGTCGCCGTCAGTCCAGAGAACGTATATATCAAAGGCTTTCTTTAGGAATTTGAGGATTATCAGGCTTATCCCGAAACCGTATGAAACCGGCATGAGCAGGCTGAAAAACTCAACTCCCGAAACAGTCGTGAGGTACTGTCCGCAGTCAAACACCGTGGTGTAAAGCTCGCCCACCATTTCGGAGCTGAAAAACAGCGTCACTATTCCTCCGAGCAGAGCCACGATCAGCGAAATAATTATAAAAGTCATGCTTCACCTCCGGACCGCCGAAACGGAGCGCGGCAGGAAACCGCGCCCCAGCGGTGGGCAGAACGATTCATCAGCCTGCGGCGTCGAAAAGCTCGGTGACTTCGGTGTTCACTCTGGGCATGATTACGTTGTTGAAAAGAGCGACAAGTCCAGCCATGAGCAGAGCGCCGATAACAACGGCGATGATGATTTTTACCGCCGTGTCAACGTAGCCCTCGCCAGTGGTGTCGAGCGCCTTTGCCCTGAGTGCGAGAGCCTTTTCCCTTGCCGCCTCGCGGAGAGTGAGAGCCTTGAAAGTGATCTTGTTTCTGATGTTCTTCATTGTGTTTCCTCCTGTTGTCAAAACATTTCGTTTGAGTAATCTTCGTCCTGTTCGGACGTTTCGCTGTCGCGCTGGGAAGCGCTGTTCTGAAGCTCCGCGAGCTTCTGCTGATATGCGCCGATAACCACGTTGGAAAGCTCGGCGCGGAGCTCCTTGCTGAGAGGGAACGCGGTATCGAAATACTTTGTGTTCCCCTCGGCGTCAACGCCTTTCTGGCTCGGCATATTGACAAAAATGCCCTTGGAGCCGTTCATCACGCTGATGTTACGAACTACAAAGGCATTGTCGAGAGTTATGCTTGCCGTAGCAAGGCGGTTGTTCTGTCCGGCTGTTATGCGGACAGACTTGGGATCGCAGGTTATTTTCATGTTGCTGACCTCCGTTTATCTGTGTCATTGAGTGAACAGTTTTCAGCCCGGAGGCTGTCCCGATGTGTATTCCATGCGGTTCTCCTTTACTGGTAGTAGCCGACAAGCACGTTGATGAGCGCCGAAGCGACTACTGCAACTACGACCGATACAGCCGCAACTATCATGCGCTGTTTCCACTTCTTCTGGTCCATTTCCTCGGCGGCACCGTGGCGCACCGCAAAGTATACGATGCAGGCTGTGCCGACCAGCGGAGCAACTACCAGCAGTATGTTGGAAATGTCGTTCAGCAGAGCTTTTGTGCCTGTCACCGCCTTTGAAGCGGCAAGTCCGCCCTCGGCGTTTGCCGCGACGGAAATCACCACTGACGTTACTGCCGCAGTGAGCGCCGCGGCGGTATTTTTTAGCTTCTTCATCTGAGTTTCGCCTCCCTTCTGAAGTATGGTGGTTTATTGTCAAGCACTGACTCGGAGCGCCTTGGGACTGCCGCCGCAGATTGCGCGGGGCTTTCCCTTAAAATCTCCTCCCAGGGCTTCCACAAAAGCTGTTCAGTGGACTTGCCGCCGCGTTCAGGACGGGCGTTTTCGTCAAGTTCGATAAGCCTTGTGTTATGCGCTTTATCGCCCATGCCGAGCATGGCGTTGAAAGTCCACTGTGAAATATCCGGCGAATACATGATTGCCGGAGCATTCGGAGAAATCACCAGCTGATACGGGCGCTGTATTTTCGCAACCTCGTCCGGATTCAGCAGACTGCGCTCCGAAAGCTGGATATTTGTAGAGCTGGACGGCGCGGAATATTTCTGCGTTGAGCCTCCGAGAGAATATGTAGTCGTGGTGTATTTTCCCATGTTCTTGGATATCTCCTCGTTCGTGGAATTGTCCTGCGAGTGGAGATATATCCAGTAGTGGCAGTTGCCCTGGATTATCTTTGCGACCTCCTGTCCGTACACATCAATAAGCTGGTTGAAGTCCTGAATGAACAGGTTCCAGCGCACTCCGTAGCCGCCGGCGACGGTCATTTTCGTCTGGAATTTGTCGATAGCCGCAAAGTTTCCGAACTCATCGAGGATATAATTCACACGGTGAGGGAGCCGGTTTCCGCATTTCTTTGCGTAGGTCACAAGCAGTTCGTACTGCTGTGAAACCAGCAGGGTGACTATGGGGTAGTAGGTGGTTTTCTGATCGGGCAGAATGAAAAATAATGCCTGCTTAGGCTTCGTACCCACGTCTGCAAGCGAGAGTTCGGACTCCCTTGTCATGTTGTAGATATCGTTCGTGATAAACAGCCGCAGGGTCGTCAGAGCCGCCGTATAGAACGAACCGCCCATCTTATCCGGTGCCAGCTTTGCAATAGCCATGAGCTTTTTCGCCGGGTGGGAATCGGGCAGTTTATCCATGTATGCGTCAATTGGAAGCACCTTGTTCACGGTCTTGCACATATTCGCAATGAAGTTGTAAACATTCGTGAGGTTCTGGAACTCCGGGTGGTTCTGATTATCGTAGACCACGCACATTACAGCCGCGGCAATTACGGAACATTCGCCGTTGGTCCAGATAGGCTCGGAATGGTCGTTCTTCTCGACCAGAAAGGTTACGAATTCCCAGACGCAGTTCTGCGCGTCGTCGATTCTGTTCTCGTTCACGGCGTTGATTATAGACTGAAGCGGATTGTATCGGTCGGATTTTTTCGGCGTATTGAAGTCGATGACGTGAACTTTGTAACCAAGCGTTTCAAGAAAGCTGTGCGTATAATGATACAGTTCTCCTTTGGGGTCGTTTGCTACAATGCCCTCTCCGGCAAGCGCAAGAGCGCATATCGACTGCAATACCAGACATCGTGACTTACCACAGCGCGTTGCGCCGATAGTCAGCGTGTGGTAATCGTCCGTTATGCAGGGCAGACGCTCCGTTCCGCGGGACATTTCTCTTGCAAGGACTATTCCGGCGCTGTTCGTGAGCGTCTGGTCTGCTTTTGGCGGATTGAATATTTCTCCGTTTTCGATGGCTCTGTATCGGTTTTCGCCGATTGAAACCAGCCGGGAAATAAGTGGGTCGGCAGGGGAAATTCTGATGTAGTCAAACGCTCTGCGCTTTATCTTATTCGACATGAACCATGCCGTTCCGTGCTGTCCCTGACCGCTTGGGACCGGGACAGAGATGTTATCCGTGACCTTGTATGTGTCGGTCTGATACGTCCGTTCGGCGCAGACAAAATACACCACGCAGAGCAGTACCACCAGAGCCTCCAGCAGAAGATACAGCTTTCTCGGCTTTTCTCCGCCGAATACGCCGGAAAAGATTGTTGAGAAATCCGTCAAATCTGTTGAAATGCTTCCGGTCGTGAGGACATCGTTTAGCACGCTGGCAAACAGCAGGGCGGTTATGCTCCCGACCACAAAAATGAAAATGCAGACAGGTATTCGGTATGATATTTTCTTGCTCAATCGGCGTCTCCTTTCAAAGCCGTATGCCCTTTAGAGAATACAGCGAAACCGCGTCCAGCCGCCACTCATAAATAACAGCGCCGCCGTACATCTGACTGTAACCGGCGGCGGGATCATATTCATTCTGGCAGGAAACGGCGAGTATCAGCGCCAGAATGGCGGCTGACAGGAATTTCAGTTCTTCCATTACATACTCCATTGGTCGTCCGAAACAAGCCCATGTTCTTCGAGGGAAGCGTGATGTTCTATCTCGGTTTTGACCTGCGTGGACTGGCTCTGCACCTGCTCTCTGTCACCGTTCACAAGCCCGGAACGGAACAGCTTTGTTTCCGATTCGGACAGCCCCTCAACCTTGCGAATGGCGGCGGTGAGCATATCCAGAACTATCGGCGGCGAGTTTATCCGGAATCTGTCATTCTGGTCGGCGGATATATTCGCAAGATAATCTGCCGTTTCCGGGGTAATTGATTGCTGGTCTGTCAGGCGGTACTCGTTTGCAAGAACAGCCTTACAGCGCTCGATTCCGTATTCTTCGGCGGCTCTGGATATCAGCTCGGAGAACTTTTCTGGATCGTCCGTGATTTCTGGCAGATTATCCGAAATGAACCTTGCACATTCCGCCGTGTATTTGTCGCTTATTTCGTAAAAACGCTCGCTCTGCTGTTTTAAGAATGATACGGCATTATTTGCAATAAGTCCCTCCTGCGAAAGCACCGCGGACTGCTCGTAATCCTTTGAAATATGGAGATGTCCGTTTACGCGCTGGAGCAGGTCTGCCGCGCCTTTTCCGGCTGGTTCGAGGTCGCGGCGGCTGGTGGTGTATTCCACGCCGAGCATGATATTTGTGTTTGACGGATATCTGCCGCAGCGTTTATAGAACTCCGAAACCGCTTCCAGAAGCGAAAGTGCGGAGGACATAGGTTCTGTGGCGGCATAGCCATTTTCCGCGTCTAAGCTGGTTACATAGAAATTAAAATCGCAGTATTTTCCGTGAGTGTTCATTCATAAATTCTCCTTTAGATATAAAAAGGCACAGCATAATTTAATTACGCTGTGCCTTAGTTGTTTGTTTTTTAACTGTCTCACCATGGGGCAAATACGACATCATTGTCCCCATTCATTTTCGTCATAGGATTCTGTTTCCATGCCACTTGCATTAAGAAGTTCCATATGTTTAAGTTCCTGTTCACAGAACAACTTCAGATGACTAATATCATCATGTGCAATGCTGAATATCATTTCAAAATCCACTTCGCCATATGAATGAGCAACTATATTCCTTAGCCCACGAATTTGCCGCCAGGGCATTTCAGTAGTACTTTGTCTGTATTCATCAGAAAGTTTTCCAGCAAGCTCTCCAATCTGAAGAATGCTGAGAGATACTGATTTTCGATAATCTATATCATTGATGAATGTATCCAGATTATCCCCGAACCGTAACATTGTTGTTTGTATTTCATTACAATACGATAAGATGTGCTCAAGGATTGACTTATTGCTTTTTGCCATAAATCTGAATACCGTCCTTTCTTGCATTCATCAATAGCTGCTTGGAGCTAACTGAGGCGTAACTTGCCGTTAATGCTCGTTCCGAAACAATGTCAACTGGCTTGTTAAAGGCGTCCTCCATATCGGAATAAACACCACCCAGTGCAAACATTCCAATAAGATTCTGATACGATATCAGCAAGTCAACATCGCTTTTTTCCGTAGCTTCACCCCGGGCATAGGAACCGAACAGCCATACCTTATCAATTCCGTATTTTTCAGCTATCGGCTTTACCGCAGCAGTTATCTCATCGACCGTATAGATTTTACCCATAACAACACCACCTTTCTAATTACAGTATATCATATTCAAAAAGAAAAATCAAGGCTTTGTCGGCGCGATGTGCCAGTCGTCATAAACGTTGCCCTTAATGAATATCTGGTCTGTGAGCCTTACCGAAAGCTGACCAGCCGGACACCACACGTCGCACACCTCGACATAGACGGTATAGTTCTTCCTGTCGGGAAACCAAATCGGTGTGAAATGCACCCGGTCGTTGTAGGTCGAGTATTTATTCTTCTTGAAAACAAAACTGCCGCCCGATTTTTCAAGCAGGCGGTTGTAAAGCGTGGTGCTGTGGCGGTTGTAGTTGAACTCCGGGAACAGCACGTTTGCGGTCTGGCTTCCGGTGCAGTACTGCGTATCTCCGGAGAGGTGGGCGTCAACGCTTATCTGTATTCCATATCCGGATTTCATTGTGTATTTGCCGCTGGATTCGCTGTATGTGGCGGTTTTGCAGTAATCCGACGGGGATATCGCGGCTTCCGCCGACATGGATACTGAGTAGGTCACTTTTTCAAGCTGTATATCCGAGGTCGAGATATACACGGCTCCGGTATGGAACGAACCTATCGTTTTTGAGGCAGTCGCGCTTGGGTAATATCGGTTGTCCACACCCCATTTGTACAAGGTCACATCTTGGTTTTCGGTTTCTGCGCCCCAGTACGGCGTTTGACTGGAGGGATTCGTCATGCCGCCGGTTATGATTTTTACCCTGCGCCTGTCGTAGTCTGAATCCTGCGACCAGCCTGCGCCTATCGACCAGGTGTACCAGCTAAGTTCCTGAACGCTGTCGCCGGAAACATATCCGGAAATTCGCTCCTGCACCGAGGACTGCGAATATATTCTCTGCCATGACGGCTTGGTGTCTGAAACAAGCGGGTCGGGCGGTGTGGATTCCTTGACCTTTGCGATATCCGCATTTATAGTCAGCTTGTCGCACTGGTTTCCGTCCTCGTCAAGGAGAAGCAGAGTATCCCGCTTGGATTCCAGCGTTATCACCACGGACTGCTCACGGCTCGGAGTATGCCACTTTATCCAGCCCATAGTTTCCTCGCCGCCGGCTGGGCAGGTTATCTCAACCGTGCCGGATTTAAGGGTTGAGCCGGACGTGGATCTTATCTTATAAGCTACTGTTCCCTTGAACGAACTGCCGAGGCTGATTTCATCGCCGTGTTTATATGAGCCGAGCAGTTTGTAGGGCGATACATACGGCATATTTCTGTCCTCGTCCGGGACATTCGCAGGATTGTCAACGAAAATCTTTATGCGGTCGTCCTCGTCGGCGTGAACGGTTTCAAGCTCGGTGGAGGTGTAAGCATAGGTGTACGAAACTCCGGACTGGCTTCCGGTCACTTTGATAAGCTCCTTGTTTTCCTCTTTGAGCTGTTCGTACATTCTGGGAGTATCGCCTCCGCTGTCAAAAATGCTGAATGAGGATTTCCCGACAAACGGCGTATCTCCGATATTCACTGCGTAGAAAGATGTGTATACGTCCGTGTCGGTGTGGTATTCTGTGGCGGCGGTGCCTTCCTCCACCTCGTCATCATCGCTGTTTCCGGTGAGGACCCCTATTCCCATACATCGGATAATGCAGGTGTCGTTGTTGTAGTTGGAATTGCCGTTGTAATAGTCGCTGGTGGAGGGTGAATACACTGAAATTCCGAGGTCCTTGTTTTCAAGGAATGCCGAGCGCGGCAGATTTGAGTGCGTCAGCGGTCCGAGAAGCGCACGGAGATTATTCGTGCTGTTCCAGACAGCAGTGAAGTAATTCTTCATGTACTTATTGAGTAATCCACACTCTGTGGCGCTCATTGCCCAGTTCTGGCCGTTGTAGCGGAAATAGGCTACCGGCTCAAAGGCGATTTTGTATTTGCCTTTGGATATGTCCTCGTAAGTCAGACCATCACCCATTATATCACATAAATCCGTGAGAAACTGCTCATCTCCCATGATTGCTTTTATTGCTTCGAGGTGAGATGTGTTGTTTACTGAAACGATATCGACGGTAGAAAGCTCTGCAACATAATTTACTCTATACCCGTCACCATGAGTAGAACGTTCAAGAACGATATTATTAAATCTCGTCATATCTGTGCTGTCTACGCTGTTGTAAATTCCGCCGATATAGTTCAGCCATGTGGTTTTTGAAATCAGTTCACTGCCATCTGCAAAATAATAAAGATTGGAAACAGCAGATATATTTGCATTTCCCGACAGGTCAATCGTATTGAATACTTTGCTGTTTGTTTCAGCATCGTATATTGTTACACGAAGCCCCTCCGTATCATTCAGCGATGTTCCACTATCAGTATGAACGCCCCAATAGTTATTTGATGTACCACTTGAAAATCCTGTACCGTCCTGATTACCGAAATTTAAGTCGGCAAATACATGAGTAGTGCTGAAAGAGAACAGCAGAGCAAAGGCAGAAATTCTTTTAATAATCTGCTTTTTAGTCATTTCAAATCCTCCTGAAAACAGAACAGGTGCGACATCGTGTCGCACCTGCAATGACGTTCTTTATTTTAGTGGAGAATCTGTTCTCCCTCGCCGTATGTATAATCTCCATGTCTGGGGAACTCCTGCACATCTGGATTTCCAGTATTACCAGGAATCCATGCGTCAAATACGCTGTTGAACTGGTATTCCTGCCCGGTGCTGTCCGTGAATTTATCTCCGTTTTGTGGATTAGCCGGGAAGCCGTTTTCGTCCGTTTCGATTTCCGTTGGTTCGGTCTGATTAGGCTTTGTGGTCGTGGTAGAAGCTGTGGTGTACTGCGGCTCTGCGGTTACTTTCGGCAGATCAGTGCGGACTGTCTGCTCCGGAGTAGCGGCTTTGCTGGTGGATACTGTCACCGCCGGCTTAGTCGTAGTGGATTTGGTCGTTTCGGGAGTGGAACTGGTCGTCGCTTCTGTTTCGGATTCTGTGGGAGCTTCCACGGTTGTATCTGAGCTGTCGCTGAAAATCTGGACCTTGTATTCATTCTCTCCGGCTTCGTAAGTTCCTCCGACAAGGTCGTAATCTATATCCGGCTTTCTGTCTGAACAGCCTGTCACTGCGGCGAGAATTGAAATGAGCATTGCCGCTGAAATAGTTCTGAGTGCGTTAGTCTTTAAGCTTGTCATATTTGAACCTCCTGTTTGGGTATGTAATCTTCCTGAGTATATATTACCATAAAAGAAAGCGGTTGTCAATTAGTTTATCGCCAAAACTATTTACAAACCTGCTTTTCGTTTTTTGTGAGTTTTGCTGAATGGGGGAAATTCAAAGTGCGACACCGTGTCGCACCTAATGTGATCACATTTCCGGCTGGTCGTCCTCATCTTCATCTGACTGAGCTTCTGTATCCTCATTGAGGTACTGGTCCCAGTTATTCTGTTTTTCAATCAGAATAGGACGGAGTGCTTCCATATACTCGGGATCAGAACACTTGTCGACAAAGAATCCCATTGTGTTAAGCACAGGAGTGTTGTCGGTTGCAATAATCATGACATCGCCCATTAATCCCTCGCGGACAATATAGTCGGCAACATCTTCCAATGTATTAGGGATTTCTTTCTCCTTGCCAGTAGCGCTGGAGTACCCGATGAGATTTTGATAATCGCCGAATTTGGTCATTGTGTTTTCCTTTCTTGTTAAATAAATATAATGCTACATCTCAGCAGTATTTTCCTTATCCTGCTTTTTCAGCAGGAATTCGCGAATCTGTTCCTTGCTGAGGTCGCCGCGCCCGAAAACCAGACTGGAAGCGTCATGCAGTCTGTCGCGGCTGTGGTCTGAGAATTGTCCGAGCAGTTTTCCGACAGATGATATCAGCTGAACTGTGCATTGCCTCTGCCATTCTGAATTGCGGTTTGTATGGGTGGAATCTCGTTCGGGCGGATTTTTCGCTTTTTCCTTAATTGCCCTGAGAATTGCGGAAAGTATCGTGTTTCCAACTCCGGCTTCGATTTCATCGACCACCTTTCCCATATATGCCGCCGTCTGGAGCTTTCCATAACTGCTGTCATCGCTGTGGAGCATTTCATTGTAGACCCGGCGGCAGTCCAGTATTTCATCGTACAGACTGCGGAATTCCGGAATGCTGTCTATCATGAAATGCGTCAGCGAATTCAGTTCCTGCTTGACAGGCTTCAGCATAAGCTTGTAAACTGCCTGTCCTTTCGCCGGAAGCATTTCACGAATCGTTGTCAGCTTCTGATAAATGGCTTCCGTAAAATCGTCATGCAGTGTACCCGAAAGCGCACCAGCGGCATTGTGTCCGACCTGTCGGCGAAGCTCTTTTATCAGGCTGTCCTCCTTATTGTGGAGTTCAACAAACTGGTCGTGATATGTGCTTTTGATAACATCTATCCTTATCTGATCGCAAACCGCCGGATCGACCCTGTTTATAAGGATTTCCTGCGCTTTGTCCCACCACATGATATGAACGTGCGGCTGTCCTGCTTTAAGGTGAACAGCCGCAAGATATTCTATGTTTTCCAGCTTCATATTCATGTTACGGGAGATATCGCTGATGTGGAATTTCACCCATTCCTCCCAGTCGCCAAATATCCGCAGTCCGGCTTCCTCTGCGCTTTCCGTAGTGAACGAAAAAATGCTGTGGAATACGTTGCGGTGAGATGTCGAGATTTTCCGGACATAATTCTGCATTTCAGAGGTGCTGTAATTATCCGAAAAACTGCCGCTGATATATCCGAAAAGCCCATTGTCGGATTGCTTTGCGGCGTGTTCCCGTTCACCCATGTACTTCACAAGATTGGTTTCGTGCGAGGGCTTTAAGACGTGCTCGCGCTCGCCTATGTACTGAACATAATGAGCGTTCCGGGACGGAGAGAATTTCCGCCCGTTACTGCCAACGTGCTGTTGTTTGTAGATTATTTTCGGTATTGGGTTCACCGCCTTTCCGGGTGCCGCATGGTGAGGCACCAACACTTATTGCAGGTGCCGCACCGTGCGGCACCTATTTGTCGTTTGGTGCGTCAAGGTCGGAGTTAAGCCATTCGTGAGCTTCACGCAGATACTCATCATCTGACTTAGGTCTGGTTTTGGTTATACGGCAGGACTGCCGCAGGGCGTTCGCAAGTATCTCCTCCGGCGTTGCACTGTCGATGTAATTCTCAGCAAGCACGGCGACATTGCACTGCAAAGCGGCGGCAGATGTTCTTGACGCAACCGCCTGCATTGCTATGAGCCTGTCCATGTACTGCTTCATTACTATCGGCATTACAGTCTGGATTTCTTCGCGGATAAATCTGCGTATCGTTTCCTGTTCTTCGGTAAACATAGTCAAAGATAATCTGCGTTCAAGAAGATATCTGATTGCCTGCGCCACCGTTATATTCCTGCCTGACGCAAATCTCTGAAGCTCGTCAAGCATTCCGGAACTCAGACATACTGAGCGTTTTATATTCTGCGACATTTTGACCTCACTATTTCAAAAATTGCCATTTCGTAGGAGATGAATTATAGAACCTCGGAATAATGGGCAGGAACCCCGTGCAACGCCTTTGGCGGTGCGATGTACAGTAGCGGGGGAACCCCGCTATTCCTGCCGTACAAAGTACGGTGCCGCCTGCGGCGGTAAATTCCCGAAAAAAAGAATGCCGCACCGTGCGGCACTACGGCTCAAACTCATAATCGTCCTCATTACATTCCGGCGGCGGAATGCTCCTGAACTCCGTAGGGGCAAGGAACTCACGAGCCGTAACGCCGCGGCTCTCAAAAGCACGGAAAAGCTGGAGCGCCTCGTTCCAGTCCTTGCTCTTGACTGGGGAGCAGGACATCACCGATAATTCTCTGTCCGGGAAATCCCCAAAAATCCTGCCGCTGGACGCTTCCGCGCCGTCTAGTCCAGCCTGGTCGCTGTCATAGCAAAACCACACGGATTTTATTTCCGTGTGGTTCGTGAGGTATCTCTTTATGCTTTCGTAATTTCCGCTTCCGTTTACGCTGAGCCGGTGGTCGGCTGTCCAGTCTTTACCGAGCAGTTTTGTAAAAGTGGCGTGCGACATTGCGTCAATGGGGCTTTCAAACAGCCGGAGCACGTCGTTATGTCCCACCATTGCGAATGTGCAGGATTTGTCGCCGCCGGGAGCTTCTCCGCGAAATTTCACTTCCGTTGAGCCTCGAACCGCGCAGGAGCGTATCACTCCGTTTTCGTCACGCCCGAAAAACAGGCAGTTGTGATGAACCGAATCCTCGGCAATCATCTTCCGCTGTATCATTGCTTTCACAATTTCCGGGTCGATGCCTCTTGTTTTTATGAGGTACGCCATCACACGCCTGGGAGAAATATCGTGCGCCGGAGGTGAGAATTCCTGCGGCTTCTCCGGCTTTGGCTGGGCAGTCCGGCGTGGAATGTTCACCTGCTCAGAAACGCCGTTCACAACATACCGGGCAATAAAATCAAGCGCCTGCTCCCTTGAACAGCCCAGCCTATCCTCAACCAAATCTACTGGAAATCCATGCTTTCCGTCAGAGAAGCGATACCAATTGTTGCCGTCACGGTAAATGCACAATCCCTGTTCGCCTTTGATTTTCCATGCTTTCTGGTCGCATTCCTTTTCGTTTATCTCCATGCCGAGGGCAAGCGCGACATCAAGGCATGGAGCGTTAGTCAGGCGGTAGTAGTCGTCATGGGAATATTTATACTGCGGCATAGTTTCCTTTCCGGAGGTGCGTCACGGTGACGCACCCCTACATCTCAGGCTGTTCGACATCGCATTCTTCTGATATATCATCACGGGCTTCTCCTGCCCATGCCAGAACATGGTCCTCACGCATTGCGCCGAGGAAGCAGTCGCTTGTGACAGACCCTTCCTCACGATAGCACAGAAATACTCCGTTTACCATGCCGCCGTAATTGCTGGAATCACAGCCGGGTCCGGACTGTGCAAGGAAAAGCTGTTCTTCGGGAGTGCAGTTCCGCGGGCTGAAATATTCGGGACGGATTATCATGATCCGCCCGGTGTAATCTGTAACTCCCTCATCAACGAACAAATCACCGAACATTTCAAAGTTAAGATGTTCCCTGAGGTCATCACTGCGCTCACTTATGTAATCCTGATAATCGTCATCGCTCCCGAAACCGAAATCGTCACGGTACTGCGCCGCCATTTCAGTAATTATTTTCTTGATTTCGGAGGAACTCACATCAAATCCGTTTTCGCTGAGCAGGTCTTTGAAATGGCTTTCGACATTCTGCTGTTCGACCATGTCCCAGATTCTACTACGTTCCTCGTCAGTCAGCTCAAACTGCATATTCTCGCCGTTTACCTCACGGATAACCGAGCCTGTTTTCGGGGTGAGTTCATCAAAATGAGTATGGCTGTTCACATCAGACAGCGCACGGCTGAACAGGTCACGGTAGGCTGAATTAAGATTACTCTGCGAATCTCCGGAAGTGAAGTAATGCCCCCATACTGCGGAAAGAGCGCCGTCATAACTGGCGTTGTACCAAGTCACATAACAGCCCGGCATATTCTTGCTCTGACCGAGCAAGAACTCCGAATATGGGGTTTTGACAGACTGCATTATGCGGTATCCCTCGATTTCCTGCTGACTTTGCCTGTCCCTTTCAAGAAAAGCAGACTTGATATCTTCAACAGCGGCATTAAGCAGGACTGGGTGAATAGTGCCAAGCGTCCGGTCAGCCGTTGCCCGGATTTTCTCAGCATTGGTATAACTGGAAATGAAGCTTTTCGCCCATTTCTTATTGGAAGCGTCAATTCTGCCGTCATGTTCAAGACTGTCAATTCGGAAAGCGAGCATGAGCATTGTCCGTTCAAAGCCGTATTTTCCGGTGGTTTCAGCGGTAATTTTCTTAACATCAAGGCGGCTGTTGTTGAAATTATCGGCGATAGAATGCGCTATGAATTCGCCGCATTCCTCGTTCAGCGCCATGCTCGCACGGTACTGCTCCACCTCGCCATTGGCATTGGCGTATGTGAAATCATTCTTGTAAATATCCATTGTGTAGTCCTTTCCGGAAGTGCAGAGCCGCACCTCACATCTCCATGTCAAGCTCGTCCTCGTCCTGCTCGGATTCATAGTAGGAAACCGTTTTTTCGTGATATGAATAAAGACGGATATCCTCCGGATCACAGCCACAGCTCCCGGCAATTTCGGCACGAATGCTGTTAATTTCGGTACTGTGGCAGTAGATATAATCACCGCTTATCTTGTCCGGGGAATCCGGCTTTTCATCGCCGTCCGAAACGCACCACTCCGTGCCAAGATTAAAATACTCGCACTCAAAATTTCGGATATCCTGCTCAGTGAAGCTGTTCTTCGGATATATGACCCGGTTATAATCTCCCTGACAACAGCCGTGTATATTCTGCCAGTCGTATTCCTCTCCGGAAACCAGGCTCATAGCCTTGCATATCCCCCACATTTCATCGTAAGTTCTGGAGTATGGGTTATATCCGTCAGCTTTCGGGAAATTGTAGGATTTTGCGGCGTCCTCCCAGCCTGTGAGCTGTTCCTCAGTGTACGGCTTGTTATCTGAGCGCGGCGAGGTATCGTTTATGTAATCCGCAATGGAATCGTACTCGACACACCTGTTATCCTCGATATCCTGAAATACGTCAAAATAGTTCTGCAGGACTTCAAGAACGCTTTTGTATTTCGGGTCAGCAGAATACTTCCTTATCGGTTTGTAAAGGATAATGCCGTCCCACATTTCATCACCGTCCCAGAACGGAGAGGACTGCTCCGATGGGCTGACCTGCCTTGCGTATAGTGCCATTTATTCCTCGCTTTCAAATTAACCGCACCGTTACGGCTCCATCTCATAATCGTTGAAATCAACCATGACAGTCCTTTCTTCAAGCTGGTCTGCATATTCGACTGCCGTATTGAGGTGCGCCATGATGTCGCACCTGAATTCGTCCGGAAGCTGTTCGGAATCTGCTTCCGACTGCCCGATGACATAATAGCTTATTTCGGCACGGACAGTATTATCGTGGCAGAAGTCCTCGTCAAACTGACTGAGTATACCTTGTTCTTCAAGATCGTCAGCGCTTTCAATATACGACCCAGTGACGTAATTCTCTGAATCTATCGTGACAACACTGAAAGTGTAGGAGTGGTTTTGCAAGCCGAGTTTTTCGATAAGCTTGGTGAGTTCAGGGTTATCCATTATCGTCCTCCTTGTCTGAAAAATAAGCAATTCCCGAAAGGACAAAATACACGCAAGGGAGAGAAACTCCGTTTCCCCACATGGTGTATTCTGCCGAATCGGAATGCGGGTCTGCAAGCCACTTGCGGATCTGTTTTTCAGAACGCTGCCGTGTTCCGGTGACGCCTGCATAAGTTGCAAAAACTTCCGTCCAGAATTTCATTTCCTTTTCGGTAGGTTCAGCAATTCCAAGTCCGGAACACCACCAGTCCGGAAATCCCTGCAATCTTGCGCATTCGGTCGGGGTAAGTCGGCGGACGGTATAATAAGGCGAGTTTACAGTAGGCGGATCTTTATAATCAGACGCAACAAGAGCATTAGCAATATTGTTCAGTGCCGAAGTGTGGTGCGACATTTTGCTTGTACTGTAAATCAGCGTTTTCCTTGGAAATGCAACAACGTGCCTGTCAGATGTATTAAGAGTGAACGATATATTTTCGGAAATCCCACTGCCTCGCGGACCGCTGTTAGGTGCCCTGCCTATCATGCTGCCCTGAATCGAATATGTCATATCAGGAACGCAGACGAACGGCTGATTGTTTCCTCCCATTCCGTAAGTACTGCTGACCGTTGGAGCAGTTTCCAGAGGACCATTGAAACGTGTGTCCTGCGAATGGTTTTCAAAGAGAAGTACGCAGGGAGGGTGTCCGTGAGATTCTGCTCTGAGAGTACCAGCCACATTTTCGCTTACATCAATGCAGCCGCCATGGTCATTCAGGCAGATCGAGCCTGATGTTCCAGAGCAGCTTTCAGCACGGGCGGCAGAGTTTTGCCACGCTCGGAAGCCCTCCGCAGAATACTCTGACACGCTTTCGGACTCAAATAGTATCTTTCCGGCACATCTGCCATCAAGATCTGATACAAGGAAGATGCGTTTTCTACGCTGGGGTACTCCCCAGAATTGTGAATCAAGCACTCTCCATGCGAGGGAAAAATCATCTCCCACGACTTCTCCTGCACGGCTCCATCGCTTACACGAAGGAATAGCCAGCCTTTCATGCTTGATTTTACACAGGCTTTCGAGCACTGTACGGAAGTCCTCGCCTTTGTTTGACGAGAATGCTCCGGGGACGTTTTCCCAGACGATGAAACGGGGAAATCTGCCATCTGTTGCACACCTCATTTCTGTTATAATACGGACGGCTTCAAAAAACAGACCAGAACGAGAGCCGTCCAGTCCGTTCCTTTTTCCGGCAATACTCATATCCTGGCACGGACTGCCAAACGTGATGATATCGACTGGCTCGACCTCCGCACCGTTCATTTTTGAAACATCACCGTAATGCTTCATCTGTGGTATTTTTTTTGTGGTGACAGCTATGGGGAACGGCTCTATTTCAGCCGCCCACAGTGGGGTAATTCCGGCAAGAATACCTCCGAGAGGGAACCCCCCGCTGCCGTCAAAAAGACTTCCAAGCGTAAGTCTGGGAACACACTGATTAAAGCACAGCATATCACATCTCCATTTCTTCTTCATCGTCCTCCGAATCGCCGATAACTACCTCATCATGCCGATTTTCAGCAACTTCAAGCTCGGCGTTTATCTGCGACTGCCGTTCCAGTAATTCTCTCAGCTCATCTTCATGCTGAAATGGCTTTCCAAGCTGCGCCTGTGCATTGGCAAGCTGCCTTTTGGCCTGTTCAAGTTCATTCGATAACCCGGTGAGCTGGTCAGGAATACGCTCATACAGATTGCATAACCTTATCACACCGCCCAGTCCACTCATCTGATAATCACAGGTGTAGTGGGCGTTTGCTTTCAGGGCAAGGGATACGGATATTCCCTGATGTCTTATGATTATCCGGAAGTCATTCAGCGTGCCTATTTCCTTTGGCTCAAGTTCCTGATACTGATCTGACATCATGTATCTGGTTACAATAGCCGCAAGCTCTGTGCCGGCTTTGTTGCGCTCCGTATAAGTTCTGCCGTCAAGAGTCATGTGGAAATTATCCTCGCTCCCTACCGGGGGAGCTGCATTTATCAGCTCGATATCCCTTTTCACATTTTCGATTTGAGTTTCTTTTTGCCGGATTTTAACGGGATATCTGGTCTGAACATCTTCCTCAAAGGTGCGCTGCTGAGAATAGTAGCTAGCCTGTAACAATTTCAGCCGACTGACCTCATTGTCCACCGTCATTTTCTCGGCTATCAGCGGATTGCCGGTCGTTGCGGCTTTCATTTCAGCGAACGTCAGCGCAGTATCATCAATATCCTCGCTGGTGCGCGCGGCTGGCTTTCCGGACATTATCTGCGAGATTATCTGCTGTTTCTTTTCGAGGATCTGCCAGCGGTAGTTATCAAACGTACCCTTTGTGGAATAGTACCCGATGTAAACCTCGGAATTTTCGTTGCCCTGACGTATTCCGCGACCGTTGCGCTGTTCGATATCTGTTGACCCCACCCAACGGAACATCTCATAGTAACAAAAAATTAATCCAGTCTGCCGACGAATTTATAGTAAACATCGAGTTTCTGAATAAGCTCGCCGTCCAAATCTTCCGGTTCATGAACCTCGATCCTGTCAATCAAGGTATTTAGCAGAGCCTGCGTAAGCTCGTCAATATCGGCGTACTGTTTTATTAAATCAACGAAATTTACGGCGTTCTCATCATTCTCACGTTCTGTCTTTATTGCCGCATTCAGTTCGGCAATTCTGCTCTCCAGCTCGTTCTGTTCCGCTTCGTATGTGGCTGAAAGGCTGTTGTAATTGCGCTCGTTAACCTTTCCGTTGACGTGTTCCTCGTATAGCTTCGCAAACAGCCTGTCGAGTTCCGAAAGCCGCTTGTTCGCGCGTTTCAGCTCACGCTCAGCTTGCCGCACATTTTCTTTTTCAGATTTGCCAAGCCGCGCGGCTATCGCTGAAATCATCTGCTTATCATCTCCGAGCGCTTCGCCAGCAAGCCGCTTGATGTCAGCCAAAACCGCATTGTAAAGGTTCAGAGCAGTAATTCTGTGATGTGTGCAGACTGACTTTCCCTCCATACGGTAGTTGTTGCATTGGTAATCGTAATTCGCATAGATGTTTTCGCTGTTCCAGTTCCGGTGCGCTTTCGTGAACGTCATAGCAAAGCCGCAGTCGGCGCATTTCACCAATCCCGAAAAGATATTGTCGTACTTTTTCTCAACCTTGCGGGTCTTTTTCCTGCTGGTTATCAAGCGCTGTACAAACTCCCATTCCTCGGGGTCAATGATAGGCTCGTGCATTCCCTCTACAACGAATGTTCCCGCCGACTGCACTGGCTTTCTTTTTTCGCTTTTCAGCGAGATTTTCGGGCGTTTCTGACCACGGACCGCGCCTTTGTAAACGGGATTTCGGAGTATCTCACGCACCGACCCCATCGACCATTTATATATGCTTTCCTCAGTCGTGAGATACCTGTCGTAACACTCCAGTTCTTCAGCAGCCGCTGCAACAGGTCGAGGGACTTTTTCGCTTCTCAGCTGCCTTGCGATTTGGGTTATCCCGATACCGTCCTTGGCCAGCTTGAAAATGTACCGAACGGTAGGCGCAAAGCGTTCGTCGATAAGCAGGTGATTTTTGTCCGCGGGGTCTTTAACATAGCCGTATGGAGCTTTTGTGCCAATGAATTTACCCTGCTTCTGTCGCGTCAGCAGCGAGGACTTGATTTTCTTTGAAATGTCCTGCGCATACATATCGTTGAGCAGATTTTTGAACGGCGTAATGTCCATTGTAGAGCCTTTTGCGGTGTCTACGCCGTCCGTTACGGCTATGTATCGCACGTTGTGTTCGGGAAAATAAATCTCCGTAAAACTGCCCGTTTCAAGATAATTTCTGCCAAGCCGGAAAAGGTCTTTTGTGATAACGCAGTTTATTTTTCCGTCCTCGATATCCGACAGCATACGCTGAAAGCTCGGTCGGTTGGTGTTCGTTCCGCTCCAGCCGTCGTCAATGTAGATCTGGCTGATTGCAAAGCCGTTTTCACGGCAGTAGCGTGTGAGCATTTCCTTTTGCGTCTGTATGCTCGAACTCTCGCTCATAGTGCCGTCGTCCTTTGATAAACGAAGATATAATGCTGTATTGTACTTGGGTTGTCCTGCCATTGTAAACCTTCTTCAAACACGGACAACCGATTATTCGACATCTTTATTATACATCAGCCATCCGCGCTTTGCAAGTATTTTTAAGGTACAATATTCTCGCTTTCCGTACTTTTCTGTCCGGAAAATTTGTTGCTAAGTTTCTTTTCGATCTGCTCGGCAATTATCCTCTTAAAAACTTCCGAAGTCTTTACAGAACCGCTGTAATGCGGCACGACAACGATTTTGATATTCTTCTTTTTCATCGTGATTACCTCCGTTATCTTCTGTCCTTACGATTAACAGTCTGCGACTGTTTAGGCTGTTCGGATTTTTTCTGCAATGATTCTTTTCGCTCACGCTCGGCGCGGATAAGGTCATCTATGTAATTGCCCTCGACGATTTCTTCATAGGTGCGTATGGTGCTTTCGATTTGGGAAAGCTGGATTTTCAGTTCAATGTCGCCGCCGTTTTCGATTTCCTCCTGCAATTTTTCAGCCGTTTTGTAAAGCTGCTCGCGGGATTTTATTTCAAACTCGGAGAGCGTGTTCAGGCAAAGCAGCAGCCTGCCAATTTGCTTATCGTTCATGAAATCATACGGTCGCTGCTTATTCCACTTTGCAGGTGTAATCTCAAACTTTCTCACAAGCGTAATGCTTGTGTTTATCGCAGCGTAGAACGGCTTTTCAAGGGCGTTTGCCTGCATTTCAGCTTGCCTAAACTCGTACGGAATTTTATTTCTGTTTTCAATTCGGTTCTTCAGTGAATACTCGGAATAATCCTCGCCAAGCGATTTCAGACGGAAAAATCTTTTCGCATAGGGCGGCTTTATCGCGATGTATTTACCTCTCCGCACCTCATATTTGCAGTCCTCCAGCAGTTTGATAAAATCCTCGAAATCTCTTGCGGAATACAGTATTCGGTCGATAAAGAATTTCAGCCGTTCGCGGATATTCTGACCCTCCATAGGCTTGAAAGAAGCAAGCGCTTTTTTCACGGACGGCTCGTAATATTCGGGAACATAGATCGTGCTGTTTTCTTCGACGAACGGGCAGCTGACGCGCTGCAACTGTTCAATTATGTACTGCCGCTTCTCGTCGTTGTAAATCTCAATCGGCAGGAATTTCGCGGAGTTCCTTGACCGAAGCTGCGATATTTCTTTTTTCTGCTTTGTCACAGTTTCGCGCAGCATGTCGTTCTGATTGAGGATTTCACCAACATCTGTGCTGCTTAAATCAACGGGATTTTCCTTTTTCAGAGCGTTGATATGCTCCCGTGTGCTTCCAAGGATTTGAGCGTAACGGCGGTATTCTTCAACTGATTTGTGGTCGTGGAACGCTCCAACGACCTGCCGCGCGATATTGTGGTTATTGAGAATTTCCGTCAGCTTTGCCCGTTCGGAACTCCCCCATAAAATCGCTTCTGTTTCCTTTTTACCGCTTGCCGAAAATCCCATCTGCTGAATTGCACGCTTCATTGATACCCGAGTGGAAAGTCCTTGCTTCTGCCCGCGGCATACGGGAACGAAATCAATGTGCAGGTGCGGAGTTGCTTCGTCAAGGTGCATTACGGCGTTAAACACCTTAAGGTTAGGATTTCTTTTCTCAAAATCACGCATATATTCCTCAAGCATGATTTTCGCTGTTTCCCAATTTTCAGAACCGACGCCGCAATTCTCGGAATTCCCGAACATCACGATTATTTCTTGAAACAGCTTTTCTTTTTTGCTTTTTCGGATATGCTCATAGTAGTCTTGGATTTGTCGGTCGGGTCGATTTTGTCTTGCGTTGTATTTGGCGAGAGCTTCGTCAAAAAGTTCGTGGTACAGTTCACGCAGGTCGCACTTTATGTATGTTATGTTGTTCGGCGTTCGGGATTTATCCACGTTGTCTGTGAAGAAATCCCGGTTGTTATGTTCAATGCAGCCGTCGTCTGAACGAAAAGAAATCGACAGCGCTTTTGTTTCATTGCTCATTTTTCACTCCTTTTCAAGCAGCCGCAAATGCGGTTGTAGTCGCGATTTCGGCTATTTTTTTGTCGTTCCGGACGCGTTTGAAAGCTTCCGCGGAATAGGTATAACGCATTACCTATTTTGTCAGCAAAATAGCCTGCGTTAGGGGGGAATATCCCCCTAAGACCCTCTAAAAAAACGTTATATTAGGCAGAATGCCCGTTATGATTTTCAAAGGAAATCTGCGGTATGGTCGGCGAGTGGAACACACGCAAATTCCGGCAGAATCGCCATGTAGTCGAGCTTTCAACCAGAGCGAAAATCGCTCGATTTAGCCTTTTCGACATACATAATAATATCATCGACCGGGCATTTCAGGATTTCGCAGAGCTTGTCTATTGTCGCTGTGCTGACCGTCTGATTATGCCGCAGCCGGTTTATCGTACTGCTGCTGACGTGATGTTTGGTAATCAGCGTGTAGGTCGATATTTCGTGCCAGTCGAGGTAATCCCAAAACGGTTCGTATGTTATCATTGCAGAACCTCCTTTCGCAAAACTGAAAGAAAAAAACCTTCAGGTTTGAAATTTCCGCTTGACATATAATCGCTATTGTGGTATCATAGCTGTAAAGATGACTATTGTGAGCGGTGATGTGATTATATCATTTCGCGGTAGGTCTGTCAAGATGTTTGTGGATATTCGTTTGTAATTCCACAAATATAGTCTTTTTGATAACATTACGAGGAGGAACACTATGGTACCGGAAACAAAAAACACCTGCGAACAGGTGTTTGGAAAAAGATTGAAAGAGCTCCGCAAGGAGCATGGCTACACCATCGAGCAGTTCGCAGATATGGTGGGTATTTCTAAAAGCACGCTGGGCTACTATGAGAATGACAAGCGAATGCCCGACATTGAAATTTTGCGAGGATCGCGAATGTGCTGAACGTAAGCGCCGACTACCTTATCGGCAGAACGAACACGACAGCGCAGAAAGGAAAGATGAAAACCGTGTGCGAGTTTACGGGGTTGTCCGACAGCGCCGCAGAGTTTTTGGCGCAGCTTGTCAAGGATAAGGACTACGAAAAACTGTCCGTAATCAACCACTTGTTTCAAGAACTTTGCGAGGATTACGAATTTTACAGCGGAGAAGATGAAGCTTCCAGTGTGCTAGGGGCACTGTTTCGCTGTTTTGAGAAGTTCACCGGTTCGGAAAATGAGTGGGAGAATTATGTTGACCTCGGCGATGAAAAACGCAAAGAGATGCTTGCTGCGGCTTATAGGCAGTTTATGCTTAATCAGGTTACGGAAGCGGTGAAATCCAGCTTGGAGGGGTATAAACAGGATAATCTGCCGTGGAGAGAATGAAGTAGAATATACCCCATAATGACACATCTTGTACTTTTGTTATAAATGTGATATACTGTAATTATTAATAAATTATCGAGGTAATATTATGATTAATACTGCTTTAGCCATTCTTCAAACTGATGAGCAACGGAATACACTTTCTGATTTCTACCAAACGTACAAGAACCGTTTTTATGCTATTGCCTATTCAAAATTACATGATAGAAATCTTGCTGAAGATGCTGTTCAGGAAGCATTTTCCCGAATTGCATCTAAACCAGAAACATTTTTTTCTCTCAGCCATAACAAAATGATTGCATATACAGATGTTATAATCAGAAATGTTTCAGTAGATATGTTCAGAAACTGTGTAATGAATGCTCCAGAAGAGCTTCCAGAATATGACGAGAATATTCCGCTGCTTGAGGATATAATTGTAGGTTCTCTGCAAAAACAACGATTGATGGATTTTATTGTTGGTCTTCCGCAGCTTCAGCGTGACATTATGGAACTCCGTATTTCATTCGGAATGTCAAATTCTGAAATAGCCAATCAACTTAAAATAAGTGAAAATGTTGTTAGGCAAAGATTATATCAGTCTAGGAAAGCAATTACCGAATTTCTGAAAAAGGAGAATAGAAATGAATCAATTTGACCTTGGTAGTATATTAGATGAACTCCATGAAAAAGAATTCTCAGAATTTTGCAATGTTCCTATGCATCATTTTTCTATAAGGCATCGCAAGGCAATGAAGAAATTATTCAATTCTGGATGTAGCTTGAAGTACAAACCTGTGCGCCTTACAAGACGAACCGCGCTAGTTATTGCAGTAATGATCTTCCTTGCGTTAATCACTGCCGGTCTGATGGTGTATCGGATAGCGGGCTTTAGAGGAAATGTTCACAACGATAATATTCATATGTTTGCTTCAGATGTAACTGGAAGTCCAGATATTATTGAGCGAGAATACTCGCTGGGATATGTTCCTGATGGCTATGAATTAGTAAAGCATATTGGAAATATCGGTGACAATTTTCTAATGCGAGAATTCAGTAATAGCGACTCTGATTCTTATATAATTTTTTACCAATATACTAAAGCACATTTCAATTCTCATTTTGACAATGAAAAAAGGCAAATTGAACGCGTAACAATTAACGGCTGCGACGGTTTTTGGTGGACATCTCAAAATGAGGATTCTTTGTTAAATAAAATTGTCTGGGCAAATGATGATTATATATTCTCTGTTTCTGGCAACTTAAACAAAGAAGTGGTAGAAAAATTGGCTAATAGTACCAAACTTATAAAAAATTAAAATCTTATCATAACAAAAGACTGCCAAAAAAGATGTTATAATTGAAATCCAAAGTAGAAATGAGGGTCAAAAATGAAAAAAGAAGTTATTACGGCTTTTTTTGCAGCTTCAATATTAACCTTTTCTGCAATGAATTATACTTCATTTGCTGCCGAATCTTTATCATATGTACAAACGGTAAAGCCCCGATACTCAATTGAAGCAAACACATATACAGATTTAAGTATAAGCGGCGGCAAAGCTTCGTGTTATTCATTTGTAGAAGCGGAAAAAGTTCAGAAAATAGTTGGAAAACAAACACTTCAAAAGCAGGGATTTTTGTGGACGTGGAGTACTGTAAGCGGTGCAACTTGGACTGATAAAGACAGTTCAAATCATTTGTCAATGTTGCATACTAAATCAGGGTTGTCAAGCGGAACTTATCGCATTGAAACAGTTTTCACGCTTACCGCAAACGATGGAAAGACTGAAACTATTACGGTTTACAGTGAAGAAGTGGCAATCTAATCAATTGCCCTGAAAAGAACAGTATGTAATCAACACACATTTAAGGAGACCAGCTATGAAAAGTCAATAGACAAAAGCGCCAAAAATTAAGCGAGAA
>ENA-OPEE01000585-OPEE01000585.1-human-gut-metagenome-genome-assembly--contig:-NODE-585-length-30125-cov-4.790755_pt1 | contig 30125 bp, 22 predicted proteins | sample MGYA00241263_ERZ501506 | MGnify/ENA primary metagenome ERZ501506 (study PRJEB25962, sample SAMEA2042626) | human gut metagenome | biome: human gut; feature: human-associated habitat; material: faeces...
TGAAGGTGTTTTCAGTTACTTAGAATTATTCGGGTAACTGAAAATATATCTTGCTATGTCTTTGAAGACATAACAATCCTCCGCTTGTCGGATTGTTTTCCGAGTGTAATCACTCATCTTGGGTATCGGTTAAGCCGATGAAGTGTATTCACCAGCCCAACCGACTTTCTGTAATTCCGTCAGAGCTTGCGCCACTGCTCGATGTCGTTCCGATATGTGTCGAGGTGCAGGCGGACGAGGTTCTCGATCAGCCCCGATGCGCTCATGCCCTTTCCTCCGAAGAAGCGGACAACCCTGTCCAGTTCGTCTCGCACTGTCTCGCTGACGAACACGGGCTTGCGGTTTACAATCTTGGGGACTTGGAGATAGATGGCGCGGTACTCCTCCAGCGACAGCCTGCGCTGCTTGCTGCTGACACGCTTCTGCGGCATTGCCGCTTCCTCGGTCACCACACCTGCCGCTTCATCCGCCATAGCGGTCTCCATTTCTTCCGTGACGGCCTTGCCGGGCTGTTCCGGCTCATCCGGCTCCAGACCGATACGCCTGTAAATGTCATTCATCGACTTGGGAGTGTAGGATTCCTTGCGTCCCATTTTTTTCACGATTTCACGAGCCTGCCGCTCTGTGATGTTTGGTTCTCTCTTCATTGTAAAAAACAAATTGATTAAGTTATTGAATGTGGTCTTGGTAAGCACCTCGACCGATTATCGTGAGCAAAGTAAGATGCTTCAGTGCAGTCTGTCAAGCACTTGGATTTTGCTCGGCATTTTTGTGTGGTTTTGCTTTATGGCGGTTGCTAAAGCGGTGCGGACTTCACCGTTTTGCCGGATATGAATGTCCGAACGGGCAAATGCTCAGCCACGGACATTTTTTAATTAAGCCCTTATTTGAGTTTCGGTTCCCCTCTAAAAACCCAAATTAAGGTGATAGCGATAATCGGTATCCCGGACAACCGCTACCACACCAACGCAACACGCTGCCAGTTTTGGGAATTCCATTGTCAGATAACGCATTATATATTCCTTTGCGGCAAAAGGAACAATAACAGCTAAAAGAACGACAATATGGAAATCGTATCAATCGAAAGAAAGACCTTTGAGGCGATGGTCGCCAAGTTCGACCGCTTCGTCAGCCGGATGGATGCCATCTGTCATCGGCACGGTGAAAAGAAAATGAGCGAGTGGATGGACAATCAGGACGTGTGCCGGATGCTTAACATCAGCCCACGCACGTTGCAGACGCTTCGGGACAACGGGACTTTGGCATACAGCCAAATAAACCACAAGACCTACTATCGTCCCGAAGACGTGCAGCGCATCATCTCCATTGTGGAGGACAGACGAAAGGAAGCAAGGTTCAAAGGCAGGACTATATAAACCAAGTATAGTACATTACTGATAATACCCACTATTATCCAAACTGATAATACCCACTAATATCCAAAGTAACATGAACGAACTGATTAACAAAGACAACGAGTGGATAATCCACTTCATGGGAAGCCTTGACCGTCTGCTGGACAATGTAGAGCATCTGACCGCCAACTACCGCCCGACACTGACCGGGGAGCGTTTCTTCACCGACAAGGAAGTGTCGGCACGGTTGAAAGTGAGCCGCCGGACACTTCAGGACTACCGTAATGAGGGACGTATATCCTACATTCAGCTGGGCGGTAAAATCCTATACCGTGAATCCGACATCGAAAGGATGCTGGCTGACAGCTACCGTTCCGCTTACAGACTGACGGCAACCTGATTTTCTTGAAGGAGCGCAGTTTGCCGTCTGCCCATGCTTGCGGCAGCAATGGAACTTCGGCAAAAGAAAAAGGAACGGCTTACGGATGAAGCATCAATGTTCAGCTTCGTCTGTAAACCGTTCCTTCTCTTTCTTCTGATTTCCCGCCAGTCGCTTGTTTCCGTTGCCGGATGCCTTTCGAGCGTGTGGTTGGCAGTGGCAAGGTTTTCGGGTGGAATACGCTCAAACCCGTTTGAGGAAGATTCTGCCCGAAACGGTTCTGCCGCCCGACCTTGCCTGTGCCGCCAAAGCCACACGCTACCTTTGCATCCGTGCATTGGGAACAGGTGACTGACGGGATGAACCTTAATTATACCATAGGTTGCCACCCTTGCCATAGGAAACAAACAATGTGACCGGGTTTCCTTTCTTGGTGGCGCAGATTTCATTTATTACGAACCGCCTGAACAAGAGAGTTTCTTTACTACATATTCTGAATGCAATGGCTATAATCATTTCAAGATTATACACATCATAGCTGATGCTGTCAGTTTGCTTGATATACTTCATCGTATCAGTCTCGCTCAGTTCCTTATTCTTATAGATTGCCCATATCGCCTTGCGGATGTCGCACGAAAATACCCCGAACAGGTCGGCTATTTCAAATTGGGTCATCCATACAGGTGCGGTCGGTATGGTGACTGCACCCGTTTCACTGATTGTGATTATTCCTCTGCTCATAATTCATTTATTTTATGATGATTATTTACTGTTTCTTCTTTTCGCCAGCCGATATTTCCTTTCTGCGCTCTATCAGCTTGTCCATATCCTTAGAGATTTTATCATCGGTTATCCGTGCATATCCCTGTGTCGTCCTGATATTGGAGTGTCCCATCATCTTAGCGATACTCTCAATCGGAATGTCCGCAGAAATCAGGAATGTTCCGAAGCTGTGCCGACTTTGATGATAGGTCAAGTTTTCCTCTTTCCCTATGGATACTCCCAACTCGTGAACCTCAAACCATAGGGCATCACGGTTGGGAAGAGGGAACACGGGCTTCTCATCGTCTGTTGTGTTATATAACGATAATATCTGCTCCGCTATGGGATGCAAGGGTATGAACGCCTCAACCTTTGTCTTCTTGCGGTTGATGCGGATATACCGTCTTCCCTCCGCATTTGTTCCGATATGGTGGGGATGAAGAAGCTTGATGTCCACATACGCCAGTCCTGTCAGGGTCGAGAAGATGAAAGCCCGTCTCGCCAGTTCCATCCGCTTGTCGTACATCGGGATGGAAAGTATCTTCCTGAACTCCTCGCGGCTGATGTACCTGTGCCTTGCCTCCGGCTTCGGCTCATACTCCAACTCTTCACAGGGATTCACACGGATAATCTCCTTATCGACTGCAAGGTACAACAGCCTGTTCAGCCAACGCAGGCAATGGTTGGTCTGTGACACCCCGAAGTTCTTGCATTTCTTCAAGTGGGCTTTGTAGGACTTGCCGAAATCCTCCGTCACTTCTTCAAGAGGAATATCCTTTTTCCCGATTGACACTATAAAGTCCGTCAGGTACTTTTGGTAGTACATTGAAGCCCGATAGGAAGAAGTGGAATCAATCTCTTCGGAATGCTTCTTCAACCGCTCACGTTCCCATTCACCCATTTGCAGGAGGGTGGTCGGATGAATGTTGTTCAAGGAAATGTGGTTTTTCAACATCTCGGCACTGACCACGCCTTGCGATTTAAGTATCTCGGTATAGGCTTCTTCTGTCAGACGCAGGTATTCCCGTAAGCGGTTGTTCTCCCTGATGGTCTTTATCTCATTCTTCCTGCCGTTCCAATCTTCGGGGCGGCAATAGATACCCGTGCTTATGGCGGTCTGCTTGCCGTCAATGGTTATACGGCAGAGTACGGCGGTCGTACCGTCAGCCTTAATCTTGCTGCGGTTGATGTATGGCAATAATGAAAATGTGCTTCGCATATCGTTGTTGGATTTATAGGGTCAGTTTGAAATCTTGGGTCGCTTCTATGAACTTGTCCATGTCCTCGAACAGTTTTTTCGGACTGACACGGGCATATACCTGAGTGGTGGAAATGTCGGAATGCCCCAGCATCCGGCTGATGGTCTCAATCGGCACACCCGCTTCGAGCGTGATTAACGAGGCGAAACTGTGCCTCGCCTGATGATAGCACAAGTCGTCCTTGATGCCCGCCAGTACTGCCAACGCCTTCATGTGCCTTCGGAGATTTGACCAGTGCAGCAAGGGGAACAGTGTGTCCCTGTCCTCACTATGATACTTCTCAATCAGCGCAACCGCTTCGGGCAACAGTTTCACGCTGGCACGGAGTTCATTTTTCTTTCTTCGATACTTCAGCCACAAAGCTCCGTCCTCATCCGTATATAGATCCTCATGGGTAATCGAGACAACATCCGCATAACAGACCCCGGTGTAGCACCCGAAGAGAAACATATCCCTTGCCAGCATGTGGGATTTGCGGTAAGCGGGTATTTCCACATCCCGGATTCTCTCAAAAGATTCACGGCTCAATGCCCGTGGTGTCGTTTCAGTCTTCTTCGGCAAGGTAAAATGCCGGAAGTGGATTCTGTCGGCATAGCCATCCTTATACGCCAGACGGCATATCTTCTTCAAAATGGCAAGATGATGGCGGACGGTATCTATCGCATATCCCTTGTTTTCCATGGCGAATGTCTGATAGTCATGGATGAACTGTTCCGTAAGTTGCCCGAATGCCAAATCCTTGACCTTGTACTGATGCTTGATGAACTCTCCGAGTGTCAGACGCATATAGTGATAGCCGGGATAAGTTCCTTTCGCACGGTCAATACCGATACGGGCTTTGAGATCATCACAGACGACATCCGTCATTCGCATGAGCGTCATCTGTGTTTCCATGCAGCCTTGAAAATGATTCTTCACATCCGTGGCATTAAAATCCACTTTACGGCTCACAAGGCTGTCGAAGGCGTTGTTCACCGCCAACAGCAACTTCTCAATCTTGGCATTGGTTTCCACCGCCTCTTTGCCCTTGCCGTTCAGACGGCTTTCACGTGGGTTCCACAGTTCGGGAGTGCAGGACAGCTTGCAGCCGAACTGTGCCATCGTGCGGTTCACGGTGATGCGTCCCATGATGGGAGCCTTGCCTGACTTGTCCAGTCCGCTCTTTTTTAGGTAGAGCAGCACCTTGAATTTCTCTACTTTCATACGCTTATATTTTTAAGTGCAAATTTACTTGCCATATAAGCGTCCCTTGACACGCAAAACACTGTGTATGAGCGCAAACAAAACGGAGAGGATTTCTTTTCATCGCTTGCCGTTACCTATTCCCGTTTCGGTAACCGCCCGGCTAACGGTCTGGTAACTGAACAACCTCAATATTCCGTCGTCGTTTGCATTTTCTCAACTTTGCAAAATACTGAAATATCGCTTATTACTAACGGGTTACGTTTTATCTATACCTGTTTGCTGTCGCTTGCTTTGGCTATTACTTTCCACGCTGCCCGTCACTCGTTTGCGGTTTTTGCGCTGAACAAGGGATTATCCATGTCGGTAGTCAGCCGTCTGCTCGGACATAGCAGCACGGATATTACAGAGAAGGTTTATGCCCGTTTCCTGCCGGAGACGCTGTCGGCGGAGGTGGCAAAACTAAGCGGAGAATTAATCAACTTGACTATATAATCACTGTGAAAAGATAAAGAAACATGATATCATTGCCATTTCGAGTTGCATGTATCCTGATAGCAGGATTCCTTATTGTACTGGCTGTAACCTATATATACAAGTTAAACAGCCGTAAGGTATTCTGGGGTGTAGGGCTCACTACCATTATCGGTATCCTCATCCTTCTTGGATTAGGGGTGCTTCGTCCATCTTGGGGAACAGAAACCGGCACGGCTGTCATTGTGGGAATCAGTACCGCTATCGGATGTGCAATAACGCTGATATATGCAGCAGAGGACTTGCATCAAAAGAAGCGAATTAATGGAAAGAAAATCACAGAAACTGAATCTGTACAAGAAGATATGGTTCCAGATCACCATAAAGTGACTTTACCGTCTCGGCTTGATACTGAATTGGCAAGAAAGATCTTTGATAAAGCCATTGAAGAAGAATATATCATTATCAACGATGACCATTATGAGTGGACTTTGAACAAAGTCCTTCTTGCATATATGTGCGGACGTATCTATTGCGAAGATTATCCTGAAAAAACAATATATGATGAGAAGATGTACTGGATGCCTGGCAGAGTGGAATTATTTCCGGGTACTGAATTAGATAAGTTATTTAACATGAAAGATTTGACCCAATCAAGGCATACTCGAAAAAACAAAGCTGCGCCTACAGGATTTGAGAAAATTGACAAGTTATTTGAGTAGCCAATGTGCTACTCTTTTTTATTTGACAAGCAGCAGGTTATAAGCTCATCACCTCCGTGTTATATACAACTCTAACACGATCTCTAACATAGTATCTAATTCATTCTAACACCAAGATTCCTAAGGAGTTTGAACCTTTGCATCGTGCTTTTGGTACGATGTGCACAGTCGTATCATAGCACGTAAACCCGGCTTACAGTCCGAGTGTGCATAAGGAAGGTTAAGCCATAATACGATAAACTATGGCTCAAAAATTAAATGGAGAAAAGAAGCTATGCGACCGGGAACTGCTTGAAAAGATTCTCAGCATAGTTGAGAGACAGGAGAAATTGCCGTCTCCGGCTCAAGAAGGTGGGCACCGTCTATATGACAACAAGTCTTTGATGGAGAAGTTGAACATCAAAGATAAGTATCTTAAAAAGTTGCGAGACAACGGTTATCTCGGTTACTCGCGTGAAGGTGATAAGTACTGGTATACGCAGGAGGATGTGGACCGCTTTCTGCACCGTTTCCATTATGAAGCATTCGCTATTGGTGATGAACTTCCCAAACAGGAAGGAGGTGACTATGTTTAACACCATTCATTTGACCAACATGCTTCGTTCTGAAGTGGAAGGCATTTCGGAAACAGGTCTTCCGTTAGATGCCTTCCCGGACAGGATACAGGAGATTATCCTCAATCTTGCCAGATACGAAAATTTCAATGTGGAATATACTGCGTCTATTGTTCTTTCTGCTGTTGCTACTGCAATAGGTAACTCTTGTCATATCCGTATAAAGGGCGAGTGGAAAACTTGCCCATCCCTTTATATGATGCTGGTCGGTCGTCCCGAACTTGGAAAGACTCCTCCCCTCGGTTTTATCTATAAGCCGATTAATGAGTATGATGACCGGCTGCATGAGAAATATAACGAGGAATATGACGAATATGAAAGAGCCATGTCAGCAGGCAAGCACGGAAGTGACGGGGAAGAACAACTGCTCAAGAAACCGAATTTTGTAACGACGGTCATTTATGACTCTACTCCGGAGGCGATGATGAATATTCATCAGCATAATCAGCGTGGGATAACATTGGTCGTCGATGAAATTCTGGCTTTGTTCAATTCCGTCAAAAGGTACAGTAGCAAGAACAACCTCATTGAAGATCTGCTGACAGCTTATAGCGGACAGCCGTTAAAGATTATCCGCAAATCAGAATCACGTCCTGTTCTAATCAAGAATCCATGTATAAATGTCATCGGTTCAGTACAAACGAATATGCTGCAGGAAGTCTTCCGTGCAGAGTTCCTTGCCAACGGATTGCTTGACCGCTTTCTATTTGTTTATCCAAAAAACAGGAAGATATCCGGATGGAGACGGGAAGAACGGAATACAGCCCGTCCAGACATCATGAATCAATGGAGGACAATAATCAACAGAATCTTAAGCATCCCCTGTATCCTTGATGACAAGGGTACAACGGTCAATCCCCGTATCCTTACAATGTCTGATGATGCGGAAGAATACTTTTATGAATGGTATAATGGAATTATCGATGCTGTAAATGCCATTGAGGACGATGCGGATGTTGAAAGCCGCAAGATGAAACTCAACGGCCATGTAGCACGTCTTGCCCTGTTGTTTCAGGTAATGAAATGGTCTACTGATAGTGGAGATATGCAATATATTGAGCGGGACTCCGTAGAATCGGCAATCCGTATGATTGATTATTATGAGGAAACATACAGGAGGATCCAGGAAACTATTGTCATAAACAGTATCGGTGAAACGAAAGAAGCCTGGCTCTCCCTGCTAGGAGAGAGATTTACTTCCGGTGATGCTGTTATTGCCGGGAGAAAAGTTGATATGTCCCGACGTACCGTCTATTATGCGCTTGACCAATTATGCCGGCTTAAGCACCCTCTTATAGAAAAGCTTCAGCATGGAGTCTATCGCAAACTTATGACAGAAAATACTGATGCACCTTGCACTATTGCACTTTCATCTTGTCAAGATACCGTGCAATCTTCTCAAAGTGCAAAAGTGCAGAGTGCAACCACACTAAAATCAGAGGACCATGAGTGAATACAGATTCCATTTACAGAAATACCGCCCTGGAAGCAAGACTACTTGTCCGAACTGTGGTAAAAGCCGGTGTTTTGTCAGGTATATTGATGAACAAGGCAGCATTAGCTTTCCCGATAATGTCGGCAAGTGTGATCATGAAAACAGTTGCGGCTACCACTATACACCTAAGGAATACTTTAAGGATAATCCTGATGTGTTGGAAATGGATGATGGAAGCGGCAAGTCACTTCTTTCTGTCCCTTATAAGACGGCAGATAAAACTCCGTCTTGTATTGTCCCTTCGTATATTCCTTCATCTTATGTGTTAAGGAGTCTGTCACATTATTCAATCAACCCCTTATATCAGTATTTCTGTCATGTATTTGGTGAAAATGAGGCAAGCAGATTGTTTGAAATGTATCGCATAGGGACATCTTCAAAATGGGGAGGCGCAGCGGTTTTCTGGCAGACAGATATAAATGGACAGGTAAGAACCGGCAAGGTAATGTGCTATAATGCTGAGACAGGCCATCGGGTTAAAGAGCCTAAGGCTTTTGTCAGCTGGGCGCATTCCGAGTTGAAGTTGCAGGATTTCCATTTGAAGCAATGTCTGTTTGGAGAACATCTTCTGAAAAATTCATCGTCTCCGGTAATGCTGGTGGAAAGTGAAAAGACCGCTGTTGTAATGAGCCATTTTATCCCCGATTATATATGGCTGGCAACAGGTGGAAAGAACGGTTGTTTCAACAGTGAAGCTATGCAGGTTCTCAAAGGCAGGGAGGTTACTCTCATCCCTGATTTAGGAGCGACCGAACAATGGAAAGAAAAGTCTGCTTTGTTGTCTGGAATATGTAAACGGGTTGTTGTGTCCAATGTTTTGGAATGTACATCCGATGAAGAGCAACGCAGCCAAGGATTGGACATTGCAGACTTCTTCCTGTATTCACCATCAAAGAGGCAGATACTCCATCAGATGATACAACGTAATCCAGCATTGCAGTTGCTCATTGATGAACTGGATCTGGAACTTATTGAATAGTAAAGGAACTTGTTCCGAGGATTTATAGAAAGTCCTTAACACAATAAGGACTTTTTGCCTAGCGGCAATAAAATCCGGTCATTGTCCCGCAGAGCGGACTGGCACAAGAGCAAGCTCAAATATTAATCATTTATCAAAAGAATACCATATATGAATACAGATATTAAACAGGCCATGCATGTTGAAGCCGGGAAGTCATTCGGCACAGCAGAGGCGAATGAAAACGAAAGGCATTGGAATGACGACAAGATTGACAGAAAGAATCAGGATCCGACCAATCACTATGACAAGACCCGAATGAAACTGAATTTCGAGATTGGGCCCGATGGGAAAGTTCATCCGTTGGGATATCAAGAGAAATCGCTTGAAGTCCGTTTGAAGGAACGGTTGACTGAGCTGGGCTGGAAATCTTTCAAGCCGGACAGCAAAATTCAACCAAACTGTTGTGCGAAATTTATCTTCGGAGGCAATCATGACCGTACAATTGAGATGGCATTTGGGACCCAAACCGTAAATCTGGATAAGGGTGCAGATAACAGCCATCTCCAACGATGTCCGGAAATCGAACAATGGGCAAAAGATGTCTATGACTGGTGCGCCAAACGGTACGGACAGGAAAACATAATCGGCTTCCAGGTTCACCTTGATGAGAGCAGCCCGCATATCCATGCCTTGACCGTTCCTGTCGGACAACGAGCCAAAAGCGGACGTGAATGCGTCATGTGGTCGGCTAAGTTTGGCAAGAGCCGTTATGGGTATGGCCATATTCTTCGGGAAATGCACACCTCACTATATGAAGAGGTTGGGAGCAAGTACGGGCTGGAACGAGGTGACAGTATTGAAGGCCGGAACGTCAGCCATCTTGGTAAACGCGATTATATCCGGAAACTGTCCAAAGATGCGAAACAGGCGGAGAAAGCAGTCAAGGGGCTGCAGACTATGACACGGAGGTTGGAAGCACAGATATTCAGGTCTCAATTCCAACTTGAAGAAATTGAAAAGTCTCTGGCTTCCGGCAAAATCGCTCTTCAGGAATATGAAATTCAAAAGACCAGGATACAAAAACAGATTTCCGAATACCAGTCCAAACTTGAAGACAAGGCGTGTAAGCTTCAAGAAAAGGAGCAGGAACTGGAGCAGATGACAAAGAATATAGACCGTGTCAGTAGAGTGGCGCAACCTTTCCGCAATCACAAGATAGATTTTGAGCCGCCACGAATCACTGGTAAACCTCCGATATTCGGTGTTGACAAATGGATTGAGGAGCAGAACAGATCTATCGCCAGCCGATTCGTGAAGATTGTCCGTCAGATTGAAGAACTGTATCGGAAGGATGCCGAACAGCAAATACAGGCGGTGCAGAATAATGCGTTGCTGGACTATCGGGAGTTTAAATGGCTGCAACAGGAGTATGCACGACTGACGGATCTCAACAAGAATCAGACAGAACAGATGCAGACGTTTCTTGACCAGCTGGCTGAGCCTTCTGTGCGGGAACGAATCTTTTCTATCGCTGATGCTTTGATTGGCGGACAACCTGTCGCTGTTTCATCCGGCGGAGGCGGTGGCAACGCCGACTCCGATCTTCGCTGGGATGGCCGCAGACCAGATGAGGAGGAAGAGACGTATCGGAGAAGATGCTTACTATGTGCTATCCGAATAGTCAACACCCCATCCAAAAAGTCAATGCACAGATAAGATGAAGGCATCTATTCATTTCGAATAGATGCCTTTGCACTAGGATGTATACGGTATTATCAAATTAATAATCATTAATATTAGGCTGTAAGCCAGCCATAACCCTGTACAGCCATATCAATGAAATGATTCATCAATAAGTTCGTCTTGGAATTGAAGACTTCACGGTCATAGGATTCAGGCAGGTCATTATTGAGAGAAACTTGTATAATGGACATTACCTTTTGTCTAGGCTGTTCATCTTTGTACCAGTCCACAACCATGACATCTTTCTTTTCCTCAGACAATTTCTTGTATAGATTTTTGGCTGCTAATTTAACCTTTTGTTCTTCATTCTGAGTCAGTTTTCGACCCTTGACAAGGAGATCAAAAATTTCAAGTTCCTCTTCCTTCAAGTCCATCTCCGTAGCGCGCCCCTGCTCACGCTTCAACTCTTCAATAAGCTGAAGAAGTTTTTCATAGTAGTCTTCGTTCTCGCTACCTCCTGCATTATAGCGGTCAATAATATTCTTATATCGTTGAGAAAAAGCAATACGAGTGCAATTCTTATTGATAAGCTGTTGCAAGGTTTGTTCAATAAATTCTCGTAACTTATCTATTTCTAAGGCCTTATATGGAGAATCGCTTATGACCCTACGAATGGAATCTACATCAAGTTTACTAAGGTCAATAACCTTGCTTTGATGTATACCATATTGCACCTGATCTTCTGCAACCATAGCTGAGACACTACTGTCAAGAGTCTCGGCCATCCTTACCTTGGCTCGTTCAAGCTTTTCATCGTCAATCTGGTTACAGAAGAGCCCGTACAGATAACTTATAGGTGCAAATTTCTCGTTATGCCAACCTCTTTCAAATATTTCCGGTTTGCTGGCATCATAAAGATTTATCAGCAGATTGCTCATAACCTTAAAACGGTCTCTCCATTCATCTTTTTCAAGTATTTTTACATATGCCTGGCGTAAAAGGTCGAGTTGATCAAGAGTATTGGCTTCCTCGACAATGCGGCCTATACTTACACCCAATTGCGACAGGAAGGTTTCACATTCCACGATACACTTGTCGATATTCTGTATGAGAGTCTCGATATCCTTTACCGGATATTCGGCATTTTCATCATTTGAAGCATAATCGCTTAGCGCTTTTTGCATATACTTGAAAACGTTGACATAGTCAACAATGATACCACAACTTTTCCCTGGGAATACGCGATTTGCACGGGCAATGGCTTGCATCAAGGTATGACCTTTCATCGGCTTGTCCAGATAGAGCGTGGAGAGCGAAGGCACATCAAACCCCGTCAGCCACATAGCACAAACAAAGATAAGACTCAATGGATCGTTTTTATCTTTGAACCGATCTTCAATATCCTTTCCGTCCGGAGTTATTTCATTCAATTTCTTCCGGTGAAATGTAATATCGAGGCCTTGTGCTTGGAATCTCTCTACCTCATCTGCATCTTCGCTTATTACCACAGCCATTTCAACACGGTTCATGTAGTTGAGCCTATCTGTAAGGAGATCACGTTCCTCTTTGCTTTTAGCATTATTACGTTCCTTTATAAGATTTTTTTTCTCCTCAGCCCAGTATTTCTGAACCTTATCGTACATCTTGACAGACGTGTATTTGTCCACACTCACTACCATACCCTTGCCAAGGAATCCACGGCTAGGGAAATGATGCGCAATATCTTGCGCTATTTTATCAAGACGTTCATCTCGTTTGATTACTTCTAGAATGCGAGATGATGAGTTCTCCAGTAACTCTTTTTCTCGATCATTCAGATTTTCATCTTCTACGATCTGGTCGATATCTGTATCGAGCCAGTCATTGGTAAGACCCACTTCGGGTACTCGACGACTATAGAACAGCGGTACTGTACTGCCGTCTTCGATGGCTTGAGCAAAATTATATTCAGAAACATAGTTGCCAAACCACTGATTGGTCAGGCGTTTACTTCCTAAGAGCGGAGTCCCAGTAAATGCTATGTAATTGGCATTAGGAAGCCCCGTATGCATATTTTCAGCCAACTGCTTGTATTGTGTACGGTGTGCTTCATCTACAAGTACAAAAATATCATCACGTTCTGAAAGTATAGGGTATTTCTTGGTCTTGTCATACTGAAACTTATGAATGAGCGTGAATACCATGGGTTTGTTGCTTGTTAAGAAATCTCTTAGTTGTGCAGCATTCTTTGGTTGACACTCTTCTTTGTCCCCGATCACTTCCGAACGCACAAAAGTTTTGTGTATTTGCGTATCAAGGTCTTCACGGTCGGTAACCACCAAGAAAGTAAAGTTGCCATGGATTTTGCGCTTTACCTTACGCACAAACATGACCATTGAATAACTCTTGCCCGAACCTTGGGTATGCCAAAATACACCTAACTTACCCTTCAACTCCTCCCGATTTTCGACATTCTTCATCAGATTGTTGACTCCCAGATATTGGTGGTTCTTTGCAATAATCTTGATACGTTTATTATCGAAGAATATGAAATTCTCTATGTAGTCAAGCAAACGTTCTTTACGAAAAAGGCCATCGATTAGGTTGATAATACTAAGACCGTGTGCAGCTATTTGTTCTCGATTGATTTTTTCCTTCTCATCATCCACCCGAAGCCACTCAAAAAAGAATTCATAACCAGCATTCCAAGCTCCAATTTTCGTTTGTAATCCATTCGAGAGGACACAAATCTGGTTAAATGCAAAAATATTTGGTATGTCTTTACGATAGGAGACAAGGTTATTATTGTATGATTCCTCCACCTTTATCGTCGAATTCTTTAACTCTATGAACACGATAGGAAGTCCATTGATGAAAAGTAGTACATCGGGACGGCGGTAACGGAAATGCCCCTTTATCCACATTTGATTAACGCAGTGGAAGTCGTTGTTCTCAGGATGCTCGAAATCAATCAGCTGTACAATATCGAAGTCCTCACGATTTTGTACACGAGTTTTTACTTTTATCCCATTGCGGATCTGGTTGTATAGTTTATAGTTCGTATCGACCATATCCGTTCCTGTGTAATCTTTTCGGTACTCTCGTACAATATCATCAAGAATTTCCGTATCAATATGGGGATTGATACGTCGCAGAGCTTTGCCGAATACCCCAGGTAGGATACACTCTTCTACACACGAACGGCCGGTTAATGATACGTCGCCTTGTTTGTCAACGCTTGGGTCGCATTGTATTCGTTGCCATCCATATTCCGGAAGAGCCAGTCTGTTGCATATAGCCTGCTCTATATTATCTTCGCTGATGAATGATTTCATAAACCGCCTATTAAAGTTCTCTTAATTCTTCTTCAATTTCTCTTAAATAAAGCAATAAATAAATATATGTAAATCAGTCAAATATGCGTGTTTTTGAATTTAATCCGCTTAATGTTTACTTACTTCAGAATCCATTTCTTTTTGACATCAACCCTAATCAAGTCTTTCTTTCTCATTTTTGTTAGTATATTTCCCACTTTACTCTTCTTCTGTTCGTCTGTAAGTACATCCGATAGCTTATCGGTAATCAACATATCAATATCATGACGAGATGCCTGCTTGAGCTTTTTCAAATATTTCAGAATCATGTCCATAAAATAATCATCGTCAAAACTGCGATTCTTTACATAGGAGGTTTTTAGTCCCACCTGACGAGCTGTTCCTACAATCTTTGCAGAAAGATACACATTGGGTTTTCTACCTTCAATATATCCTTTCTTGCGGAATAAAGCAATCGTATCATCTGTTACTGGCAGATGCTTCTGGACTCTGTCAAGCTGCATTATTTCAACTATTGAGAGTTCTGGATTGTTGACTAAAATTCGAGCAAAATTCTCATCGAGTACATTACCGGAAATCTTACATACAACTTTTCCATTACTCGTATCGTATTCTGGCATAGGGAAGAAACGTTTCTTCTGTTGGAGGTAGAGTTTACGTATTCCACCGCCTTCTGTTTCTACCATCTTCACATTTCGCATGGCTTCAACCAAAAATGGGTTACGGTATTCGGATTCAGGGAAATTATGTTCAACTACAGCTTCAACAGATGAAGGAAGAAACTGTCCGTAATTCCGGAATAGTAAAAATTCATCTTCGCGCTCAATCACCTCTATTCTTGTTTTCTTGCCATAATCTTGGTGGGCGATACAATTACAGAGCGGTTCACGCAAGGTGAACACATCATATCGCATCATGGTTTCCGGGAACATACTACCACTTAGAGTAAAGGTATAGTTGGTATTCCTCACCAAATGCTGAAATTCCTCCACTGCCAAAATCATAGGTATGGACAATATTCTGAAATCTTTGTTTTCATCACCTCCATCTTTCAATTGCCAACGTATTTGACATACGGCAGGTGATATAAAATGGCTAGATTCTTCTTTCCCCACAAGAATAATCGCAGTATTGGTAATTTTTCCTTGCCGTGTGATATGTGCTTTATTCAAAAATGTCAAGTCATCCCATGAGTCAATTTCTTCTATTTTGTGCGGATGCAACTCTTTATATTTCTCTCGTGCCACCCGTACTGCCTTAGGATCCAAATCCTGCAATGTGGCTTGTGGGATGATTTCGGCAGACCAGTCCTTACCAGCTATAGGCTCGCTTAGAATAGCATCCATTCGTTCAGGTGTCATTTCCACCAGAGAATCTTTTTTGCGCTGCCATGCCTTTTTATAAGCATATACCGGTAAGCGAGGAAAATGCTTGGGGATATGGATGACCCAGACTTTCTTTTGTGTATCATCTGTAATAAATTCTTCTATATCAAGTCCCTCGCTGGAAAGATTAGTACAATGCTCGGTCAATTTGAATGCCGTAGACTCCTTTGTAGCAGGCAAACCATTAAAAGTAAGTTTTGAATAGTCTGTTCCGACAATACGCAGTGTCTGGTCTTCGACTCCGATGATAAGCTCTCCGCCATTCATATTGCTTATCGCGCTGACGTAAGAGACCACATCCTGTCCTTCATTACCCGAAAACATGTTCTTCAGGTTATGGAATTCTTTCCATTCGCACTTCTCGTTTTCTCGTGGGTATTCAAGGCGTAAATATTCTTGTAACTCTTTTTCAGTCATAAATTATGCGAATTTAGAATTTAACTTTAAGTTTGCCACTCATCAAACGGGGTAGCAAAAGATCTCGTTGTTTTGCAAGTATTTCGTTTTGAGTTGCGAGTGTATTGATTTCCTTGAAAATTGGAATAATATAATTATCAAATTGTTGCATAATCTCCATAGGAGGCAGCATGACCAGTCCTTTGCGTAAAAAAGCTTCAAACTTAAAGTTGATGATTCCTGTAGATTGGAGCTGGAATCTGTCTATTATACGTGTATCATATAGATATTGCATCCAATAATAGAAAAAGTATGGGGATACGACCGCTTTGTTTAATCGAATTAACTTGCAGAAACTGGCACATATAACTTTCCCATCTTTGAATCGATCTATCAACTCTTGAGTTACAAGAATGGTTCGCCCGACAGGTTGTTCCGAAGTGCCACCGGAGATTTCCATGACAATATCACCATCAACAAGTTGGCGGGACTTATAATTACTGATTTTATGATGACGCTTTGGGCAACTTGATATGTCATATCTCGATACGTTGGGAAAGTCTGCACCTCTAATCACACTTGCTTCAACAGGATAATCGTCAGACATATCGTCATTACCCCAACCTCCACCAATATAAAAATCATATACAGACCCCATATTCGCTACTCGAAATGACGATGGTAGTTTTCCGAGTTTTGAGGCAACAAGCTGGTCTGCTTTATGCCCAGGGAAACGAAAGCGGACAAACCATTCCTTGTAGAGATTCTCAGCCATTTGCTCTAACAGGCGAATACGCTTCGTGTTGCTTTCTATAAGATTATCATAAGCGGAAAGAATAAAAATTATTTTATCAGATTTATTGGTAATGTTTGGTATCTTTAATTTTCGCATGTGTCCTAAACCAATGAAATGCTGGCTTGTGCCACTTGCAATCATATCAAAATACGTCTGCACATTAGCCAAACTTAAATAATAATAAAGCCATTTTGCTTTAATTTCATCTCCTATTTTGAATAATGCAATATTCTTGATAGCAAAGTCTGGGTTTTCTTTTACAAGAAAAAGTCTTCCAACTGTTCCTATCATTGTCATCAAAACATCCCATTTTCCCACCAAACTCCTTTTATTGATTTTATCAAAATCTTTCTGCGATATAAAATAGCAATTGTCGAAATCTATTGAATTATTCTTTATTGCACGAGATGTAACCAAATACTTACCTTCAGGTTTTTGTTTAGGAGTGTCATGTGTCCCATCTCTTACTGAATCGCAAAATAAATCAAGCCTGATTAAATTATCTTTCATGTCTACTCCTTCCCAAACAATTTTTTGATATTTTCCTCAATCTCTATCATAAGTGTTCCTGCCGTATCGTTAAGAGATTTAAGCTCGGCATAATCTACCTTCATGGTCTCGGCAAACTCTTTTTCGGTCATACCATCGTCTTCAATCACCACTCCTACATATCGGCCGGGATTGAGTGAATAGTCCTGGTCGATAATACCATCCTCACCCTCCAATTTAGCCACTTTGCAAAGGCCAATGACATCTTGATACTTCCCTTCGGGCCAACGTTCCAGCAGCCAGTCTATCTGTTCCTGTTGCCCGGCCTGTTTATATTCTTCTACAAGAGCCCAAAATGCATCGCTGTCGCCTTCGTAAAGGCGTGTGATGATACCGAGGTTTTTTATCTGCTCCTCACTGAACTTGCGATGGGCGCGATCTACTTGAGTAAATATGTTTCGGGCATCGATGAAAAGAATTTCATCACGATTTTTTTTCTGTTTGTCGAAGAACCACAATGTTGCAGGCAGGGTTACTGTGGAGAACATATTGCTGGGCAATGTTACCATCTGCGAGATGATACCGTCCGTAATCATTTTTTTGCGGATCTCAAACTCCGAACCACCTGCATCGCTGGCCGAATTGGCCATTACAAGAGCAGCCTTGCCTGTATCGTTCAAAGAGGTTGCAAACAGTCCTATCCACAAGTAGTTGGCATTGGGAACCGTCTCTTTTTTATCGGAGGCCTTTTTACTGGATTTGGTCTTATTTCGAGGCACACCGTAAGTGTTGAATCGTCTGTCGTCGATTACCTTCTCGACCACTACCTCGTCCATGTTAAAGGGAGGATTGGCCATTACATAGTCGAAATTCCCGAATTCGTCGTAAGGATCGGAATAGAACGAATTCGCTTCAATAATATCTCCCCGAACATTGTTCAGCAAGAGGTTCATTTTGGCTAGTTTTACCGTATCGGGATCTTTTTCAACACCGTAGCAACGGAAACGCATCATATCGTTGTTTGATACATTGTGACGGTGCATATAGCGGGCTGCCTGTACAAACATACCACCAGATCCGCAAGCCGGATCCAAAAACTTTTTGTCGCCTGTGACAGGGTTAAGAACCTCGACCATATACTGTACAACCGATGCTGGTGTGTAGAATGTTCCACCACCTTGCCCTTCACTCAGAGCAAAATTCCCTAAAAAATATTCATATATCTGTCCGAATAAATCGATGCTGATGTTTTCCGGAATATCCTTAAAGACTCGAATGATTTTACTGATCAGTTCAGGTTCTTCTTCTGGCACCAACAGCCCATAAACTTCTTTGGGAAGAACCCCATCCATCTTTGCATTCTCTTTCTCAATGGCTTCCATGGCCTTCTTGACAAGCACTGCTTTGTTGGCATCATCAGGAGCATTGTTGAGATAATCGTAATATGCACACTCTGGCAGATAGAATCCACACTTTTCTATGGCAATATCCTTGTAGGATTTCTCCATTCGTGTACCTTTATATTTATTGAACTCCTCGTCGATTTCCGCTTTGTGCTGCTTAAAAAGGATATCGGCATAGCGCAAGAAAATGAGTCCGAGAATAGGCTGTCCATATTTGTTGGCCGAAAGATGTGCGCTGGCGCGAAGCATATCAGCCGAATGCCATAAGTTATCTTTGAGCTTTTTAAGTTCTTGATCTGTCATAATATTATTCTTTGGGCTTAATAATCAATTCCGTATAGTCAACATTCAGAAGTTTGGCTATCCGAAAAAACATGTCGATTGATGGTTGAGAGGTATTTGTGCACCATTTGCTAACAGTAGCCGGATCCTTCCCTAACTGTTCTGCCAGCCACTTATTAGTGCGTTTATGCTCAACCAATACAACCTTGATGCGATTCAAGTCTTTGTTATTCATAGAAACAGTTACATTATTACGAGTGGTAAATATAGCAATAAAATGAATTATTCTCAATTGATTGAAGAAAAACAATTGATATTTAAATCTTATTTGATGAATTATTACTATATTTGAGTATAAGAACTTATATGCAAATAATATTGCATAGAGGGGGGGGTAAAGACAATATTGTTCTACAAAAAATATATTATTATTTCTTGATCTTTAATTTAATATTATATGGCTAAAAGTGACATTATATTAATAGACGGCATTCTCAAGGAGCGACTTGGAGAAAATAATATTGGGAATCAATCTCTTTATGGAGAGGAGTTGGAAAAACTAGCCATTGAGCAATTGCTAAAAGATTTTGATTTGTCAAAAGAAGAGCTGGAGTCAGGGCATGTTGATGGGAAAGATGACGGAGGTATTGATGGCATATATACATTTGTGAATGGAAATATTGTTACCGATATACAAAACATAGTTTTGCCTAAACGTTCTTGTGAGATCACTGTTTATATTTTAACATGCAAACATGCAGATACATTCTCACAAGTTGTTTTAAATAGCGAATATGCAACAATAGCAGAGTTGTTTGATTTGTCGAAAACCCAATACGATGGCTCATATAATGCGGAACTCTTAAACAGCATAAAATTGTTCAGATCCATATTTGAAAGAACGGCATCTTATTTGGATTCTCTGAGATTTGAGTTTTTCTATGTAAGTAGAGGTGATACCTCAAGTGTAGGAGATAATATTGTTGCGAGAAGCAATCAAATATCAGAAAAAATTTCATCATTGTTCAGCAAATGTACATGCAATTATAGATTTATTGGTAGTTCTGAATTGCTAGAACTTTATAGAAATAAGCCTGTTTATGATATAGTTTTACCATATAAAGAAGTAATCTCTCACGAAGGTGAGTGTAGTATTGCTCTATGTGATATTCAAGATTATTTCTGCTTTATAACAGATGATAATGGAGAACTAAAAAAATATCTTTTTGATTCGAATGTAAGAGATTACATGGGGATTAATTCTGTTAATGAAGACATCTTGGAGTCTCTTGTCAACAAAAAAAATATAGATTTTTGGTGGCTAAATAATGGAATTACAATTCTTTCCACATCGGCCGTTAATATCGGGGGTAAGCTGAAAATACAGAATGTACAGATTGTAAATGGATTACAGACATCGCATACCATCTACAAATACATGAAAAATAATGGCGCATCTGATGGGCGGTGTGTGATGGTTAAAGTAATTACTCAAAATGATGCAGAGATCCGCGATGAAATTATCCGTTCTACAAATAACCAAACAGCAATACAAAGTAAATCATTATATGCAACAGATAAGATTCAGCGAGACATAGAAGATGTGATGCGCTCATATGGATTGTATTATGAACGAAGACTTAATTATTATGCAAATCAAGGTATAGATAAAAAATTGATATTCGATATTCTATATCTGGCGGCCGGATACGTAGCACTTGTATTAAAAACTCCCAAAAAAGCAATAAATTTTAAACAAAAGTCTTTTAGAAACAACTTATTATATAACACGATTTTTAATCCAAATTCTTCGTTGGTTATATGGCCGAAGATTGCTAAGATTATGAGAGCAACAGATGAGTATGTAATGTCTCATCATTCGCAGTATGTTAATCAAGAAAAAGCATTAAAAAGAATACGTTATTATGTCTCTTTTATTGCTGTATCAAGATTGTTTGGAAACTATAACTTCTCTATTGACGATATTGCAAAAATGGATATTGACAAATACACTGATGAGTATATAGAAGACGCATGGAATGTTGTATGTCCTTTAGCTTATCAGGATACACAAGTTAAAAATTTAGATGTCCCTCAAATGTTGAATGTCGCCACAGAGAAATTCCAAATAAAAGGTCTGGAAGAATTTTTAAAAAGGGAGAATAGATATGAAAAGTTATCCAAGCCGATAGAAGTTCCAAAGGAGATTTACGATAAAGTCATTGCCGTAATCCCCAAAGAACATCTTCAATACTCAATAGAACTTGCCAAAAATATCTCGGAAATAACAGGTATTTCCTTGAAGAATGTAAAACGAGTACTCAGACAATACTTTAGTGCGTTGCGTAAGGGTATTAGAATGTAAAGTTGAAGTTCCCGATGTCGAATAAAACCAATGCGATGATAAAAGATGCTATGAAATTTTGATATTTAATCACACAACCTAATGCAATTTCAATCTTATGGTTAGAAGAAAATGAAACGAGTAAGTATAAATCTACACATTGAAATCTGTTGATTGTTTTTAGCCTACATCTGAATTCTTTATGTGGCGAATATTTTGAATACCAGAAAAGAATCATTGATGTTTAGCAGAACTAATATCTTCACATGCCGTTGAATTTGCCAAAATCAAAAAGAATTTGGATACTATGGCTTTAATTTTTTGTTTGTCCTGTCTTTCCTCCCATCGCCTCAGACCGTCTCAGACGGCGTGGTTTGTTTGTGCAAAATTCATTGATTATTACATAATACACTGATCATCAATATAGATAAATTTCTTCAACGAGGAAGAATATTATCCCTGTTTTGGGGTGAAAAACCTCAAAATGTCATAGTTAACTGTTTCACGGCGCGATTGAGAAATCGTGCCGTTGGTATTTAGGGGTGCTTCCGGTTGAATATACCTTACAAAAACCTCACAAAAATTGTGATTCATCTTTTTAAGGTAATAGTTTATGGGAAGAATCAAATCGGAATACCTTATGGAGTGTTATTGCATTCGTAATAAACCGAATGCGAAAAATGAGGTCGTTATTGTATTTGACCTATTATCTCAATCGTGTTGTCCCTTTATACAGCGTCTCACTGTCTCGATAAACTTGATACCCTTCATTCTGAAAAAATCAGTCTGTCAAATATTGTCGCTAAAATCTGTTTGGGCCATATTGTTGTTATTTCTCCTGTCCTGTAATGACGATTTTACGAACGATCCGGAGAAAGATCCTCCTTCCGGGTATAGTTTGGTGTCCATTGACTACACGCTCATAAATGCCGTTCCCGACAGTTCCGGTTCCGCAGGCAGAGTATGCTCCAATAATTCGGAAAATCAGATTACCTACACAATCAGAAACGACCAAGTTGTTTTATCTTCGTTTTTCGATTAGTCCGACTGGTTGAAGTTCCTTTGCCAGTAATTGACGCCACAAACTCGATTGTCGGGTTATCCGATATGAAAAAAACTATCAAGTTTCGAAAATCTTTTGCTTGGCCGATAGACGTGAATAAGGCAATTTCCGTCGATATTCCTGCATTTACAACCTATGCGGCAAAGGTCAATAATACCGGGGCTGTACTATCGACGCATTTCGAGGATAACGACACGAAAGAACAACTCACATTTACCGGAGATTGGAGCGGTGCGATGTATTATAAACAAGAGATTGTATTTTTCGATGGAAGCGGCAATCCGGTTCAAGAATTCGAGCAACCTGTTTCATCCTAATTTTTAAGCATACTCTTGTTACTATGGGTGATACTTATTTCTGAAACGTAAGAATGGCGGCCAAATGTCCGCCCGGTCGGGGATCGTCTGCTATGACGCGCATTTGCTCGGCTGTAGACGAATAAAACGGCCGCTCCCGAAAGAAGCGGCCGTTCTGTTTGCTGTCCGATCCTGTTTACTGAACGATCGAGATCGTAGGGTTGATGTTGTTTTGTACGGATATGCGGTGCGTACCGCCGTTGGGTGCGGCTAAGGCTCCCTTTCCGCTGGCCTGCCAGTTGGCCATGCAACGGAGCCGGATCAGAATATCCCCGTTATTGATGGCATGCTCGAACGTCATGTTGCGGTCGATCAGGCAATGGTCCGTATTCATCATTTCGTAATTGTAAGAGAACGTCTGCGCCTGATCGCCCTCTCCGACGGTCGTCGTCTGCAAGGGCGCTCCGGGCTTCCATTCACCGCCGTCGTAGTACTCCAGCATCCAGTATTTCATACCGGTTCCGGATGCGCGTGCGTGGAACTTGGCGTTGATGACCGTTCCGGCCTTTATGGTCATTTCCGGAATGGTGAACAGCCACCAGTCGCCCGGCCATCCGCCCGTGATATAAGGCTCGCCGGCCGTATTGGCACGGGCTATCTTGTTGTTTACGTCGAGAGCCGGATCGCAGTTGCTGATATAGCTGATATAGCCCTTTCCGGTCGCCGACGGCATTTTGTTGTCCACCACGAACTCATCGACATTGACGCCCTTTGTAAATACCCATTGCGCCGGCAGATTCGAAGGAATTTCCCGTACGATCGTCTTCTCGTAGACGCCGCCGAACGGATCCGTTACGACGACCTTGATCGTCGAGCCGGGAACCTGCGCTATGGCGGAGAACATATGGGCATTGTAGCCCGTGAGGTAGGTGCTGTTGGGCGAGCCGGGGGCATGGGCCGGTTCCAGTACGTCTTTCTGCCATGTGTAGTGCGTCGGGTCCTTACGGTATACGCGGGTCGCCGTGAGCGGCTGTCCGTTTTCGGTCACGGATACCGTCCAGTCCTCGTCCCAGTTCCATACATTGACCAGCACTTCGTTGGCCTTGGCGCCCACGGCGCTCTTGTAGTCGCTCTTCACGAAATTCATGTCGTATACGGCGAACTGCTCGTTGCGGGCCACCTCGATCCCCTTATAGTACCACTGCACGGCCGTTCCGTTGAATTTGAATACGCCGTAGCCCGTCGGGGAGCCGTCCTTGCACAAGTCGTAGTCGGCGCCTCCGTTGGCGCTTTTCACGTTGAACCACCACGTGCCGCATACGGCCGCTACGTTATGCTCGCGTACGCCTTCGGCGATCTTCGCGTGGTGATTGTTGTGCGTATGTCCGGTGAGGAATTCCACCTGATAACCCTGCAGCAGACCGAGCAGGTCGTTTCCGCCCGAAAGCGTCACGATCGGGTTCAGTCCGGCCGAGGTCATCGGGGCATGCATGGCGACCACGATCTTCTTGGACTTGTCCACGTATTTCAGGTCTTCGGCCACCCACGCCATCTGCCATTTCTGCGGGTCGGAGTCGCCGAGCAGCCCGATCCGCTCGATGCGGCTGCCGCCGTTGTAATTGTCGTACTGGTCGTTGTCCAGAACGATGTAGTGTACGTCGCCGATGTTGAACGAATAGTAGGTGGGGGCTATGTGCTGCTTGAAAGGCAGTTCCGTGAAATAGTCTCCGACCACCTTCGGATCGTTGTCGTGGTTGCCGATCACGTTGAAAACCGGGCAGGGGAAGTTCTTCATCAAGTCCTTGTAGTTCGGCAGCTGGTAGCGTACCTCCACCATGTTCTCAGGACCCTGATTCATCGTTTTGTACCAGAACGCATCCCACGTGATGTCGCCCAGACAGAGCGCATACACGTTCGCATACTGCGCCATTTCGGCCGTGATGTCGGGCATGAACTTGTTCTTGTACTGGTCGATGTCGGCATATTTGCCGGCCGTGTTCGGGGTCTTGCTCGCCAGATGAAGGTCGGTGAATACCATCATCACATGGTTCGTGTTGCCGCCGGGGATCTCCGTAAGCGCGAAATCGTGCTGCTCGTTGTCTTCGTTGAGCAGCTGCTGGCTCATGGCCGGGAAGGCCGGATAACCCGCTTCGCTCTCGATGTTGTATCCGGAGGGGATGGAAACGAATACGTACCCCATCTTCTTCTCCGAGGGCAGGTAATAGACGCCGTCCTTGTCGGTCTTGGTGACGATGACTCCGTCGGACACCACCACGTCTGCGACCGCCTTTTTCCCGCAGTAGACGCGGCCCTTGACGGTCATGCCCGCCTGATCGGGAATCGCGGGGAAGTGCGCCTTGTAGATGGTCATCGGACCCAGCACCTGCTGCTTGTTGTAACGCTTCAGGATAAGCTCGTACGAGCGCAGGTCGATCGTTTTGGGAACGGTTATTATGACGTAATCCTCGGCCACCTCGCTGATCTCGGCCTGAAAATATTTGGTCTCCTCGGCAGGGTCTTCCGACGTGGAGCGGAACAGGAATACGTCGTATTTGTCGAATCCGGTTCCCATGATCTTGATGGGGTCCTCCGGGATGAAGATCTCCTCCGCATCGGGCATTACGAGATCTTCGATGAAGACGGCGGGGATAATTTCCTCCTGTTCGGGCGTCGGTTTGGTCCATGTCGGATCTTCCGAACAGCTGATTCCGATGCACAACAGCAGAAATGCGGCTGCGAACAGATACGGTAATCTGAATTTTATCAATCGTTTCATTTTTCTCATTGTTTAGATTTTTGTCTAATCCTGCCGAATCGCTCCGGGAGGGGAGCGGTCCGGCAAGATTATCCTGCGTTACACCGGATTAATTGACTTTTTTCTTCAGGCTCGTATAGATCATGCGGTTCGTACCCGTCGCGCTGTTGGCGGCCTTGCCGTCCACGCGCTCGTCGGAATTGACGCGGAACCGCAGCCAGAGCGAAGACTGGTTCTTGCAACCGTCGGGCAGTTTGAAGGCGAAGTTCTTGGGACCGGGTATTACCTCCCAGTTTCCGGCCTTGTAGTCGGTTACGAAGGTCCACGGACCGGCCTCGGCCGCAGCCCACTCGATCGAGAAGGGACCGGGGCCCGACTGCGAGCTGGTGGTGCAGAAGCATACGTAAAGGTCATCCGAAATGCCTGCCGTCGAAGTCTCGAAGTACCATGCCTTCTGGGTCGGCGTATAGGTGTCGTTCGACTGGGCGCCCCAGCCGCCGCAGTTGGCGGAATAGTATCCCTTCTCGGTGCCGTTGACCGACGCATCGACGCGGACATAGGCGGCGCCGCTGTAAAGGCGGAAGGTGGTGCTCTGCGCGATGACGGCCTTGGGGGCGAAGTTCACGAACAGCTGTCCCGTGCCGACTTTGGGAACGAGTATCTCCTTGTCGGGAAGCGTTTCGGGCCAGTAGAATTCGGTGATGGGCACGTAACGCCGGGCTTCGGTCAGTTTGTCGCGGTCGTTGATGTTGCGCATGCGGATCGCCCATTCGTTTTCGACCTTGATCAGAATACCCGTTATATCCAGCATCGGATCGTCCGTCAGCAGTTCGTAATGCTTGAACATGGCGCCCGTCTCGACGCTCGTGCCGCCGTAGACGTAGTGGCTGATCGTGTTGCCGTCGCGGTCCAGAAGCAGCTGGGCGAGGTCGGTAGGACGTCCGCCGCTGTAAATGGAGCCTTCGTTGGCGTTGTAGTAGGTTCCGTGCGGGAATACGAACTGGAGATTTCGGATCGTTACCAGCGTACCGAGCATTTCGTCCGTCAGGCCCTGCGTGCTTTCCATCACCTTCGGTTCGATCGGAGCGCCGCCCGTGGTGATGACGTCGCGGATGCGTTCCGTCGAAATGGTGATGTAGGGCTGTCCGTCGTCGTCGATCACCGACTGCGTGTTCATGAGCGGTATGGTCACCAGCGAATTGAGCTGGAGCGAGTGCGAGCCTTCCTGAACGCGGAACTGAATGGCGCGTCCGCTGGCGTCCTGAACGAAGAACGCGGCGGGATTCGGGCAGTTGCCGGATACACGGTCGCTGATCACGGTGCCCTGTATCTTGACGTTCTCACGAACGGTTCCCTGCAGGCCGCCCAGTTTCTCGTATACCTCGGCAATGGTTTTGAGTTCGGCGTTTTCGCCGATATCCAGCGGAATGCTCTGGTAGACGATCAGCTCTACCGTCGTCATACGCTCGGTGGTGGCGTTGAATTCGATACGTCCCGTGCGGGGCACCGTTCCCGCATACTTGGGTACGGAGAACTTGATTTCGTTGTCGCTGATCTCGTCGATCGTGATCCAACCCTCGCCGGAGTCGCCGACCTTGGCCGTCCACTCCACGTTGCAGGTGACGCCGACCGAATATTTCTCCTCGCCGTTGCTGTTGATAACCACCTTGGGAGGCGTCGTGGTCACTCCGAGTTTGAGCGCCGGATCGACGTCCCGCTGCGAAATCGTGATTTCCTGAATGATGTTGTCGTGCTCGTGCTTGCCCACGACGCGGAAGCGGGCCTCCCGCAGTACGGGGTCCTTGGACGGCTGTTTGGATACCTTCACGGCGAAAACGCCGTCGTCGGAACCCTCCTTGGGCCAGATATTGACCCACGTCTGGGAGGTGTCCGCCATTTCGACCTTCCAGTCGATATTGGAATACACGGTGAAACTGTGCGTCTCTCCCGCTGCGTTATACAGGAAAGCGTCTTCCGACAGCGTGATATGGGGATCCCGGACAACGTCGGTTTCGTCGTCCTTGCAGGCGACGAATGCCGTTGCCGCCATCGCGCAGAGAGCGAGCGCCTTCAGGCCGGGCCATCTTCCGGAGATGAATTGTTTTATTTTCATATGAATTGTTTTTTCGTTATTTACGGGTTAAATTCAAAACTCGACCGGGATGCTGCGTTGCCTTTCCGGTTGCGATTCGTTTTACGGACACTCTTACCATTTGATGTCCGCATCCCATTTGTGGCCGGTGTAACCGAGGTTGTTGTCCTCCTCCGGATTCTCCAGCTTGACGGCCTTGCGGCTCCACCACACCGGCGTTTTCATGTTGTCTTCGCCCATTTTGGCCAGCTGGGCCGCATAGTTCTTGTTGGACGAACGCAGCACCAGCGGGTAGGGGAAGCGGGTCGGATGCACGCCGTCGTTGCGGATGGCTTCGCCCATCACCAGCAGGGGATAACCCGTCCGGCGGTACTCGTGCCAAGACTCGTAGCCCACCGTGAACAGCGAAACGTATTTTTGGGTGATGATGATTTCGGTCGTAGCGTCGTAAGCCACGGCTCCGTTCTGCAGGAAGGTTTCGACGGCCGATTCTGAGATGTCGGGAATCCACTGCTTGAGCGACGCCGTAACCGCAGCATAGTAGGTCTCCGACGCTTCGCCGTCCATCATTCCGCGCTGAATGGCCTCGGCCTTGATGAACAGCACCTCCGAATAGGTCATGAACGTGTACGGGGAGGTGTACTGCCTGAAAGTCGTATTGTTGCTGTTGGACGCGCCGTCGGCCGACTGTTTGGAGATGACCGAAGCCGGGGCGCCGCTCGTGATTCCCACGTAACCGCCCGCGTTGGCTCCGGAGCTTACGCGGTTGCAGTAAACCGAGATGCGGGGGTCGCTTGAGTCCACCATGATGTTGATGAAACGTTCGCCCATCGCGCTGTCGTCGGTGGCGTTGTCGCCGAAATCATTGACGAACGGGCGCGTGCCGCTGTATTTCAGCGTGGCGTTGTCGTCGTTGCTCTCGAATATGGGGTACTGCGAGGGGTTCTCGAATACGGTCTTGATGCGTTCCGCCGAATTCATGTCCCTGCGGTTGCTCACGCGCATCAGCAGGCGCAGATAGAGCGAGTTGGTGAACTTCCGCCATTTGGTCACGTCGCCGTTGTAGAGCAGGTCGCGCTTGGCGTCTATGGTCGAGGTCTTCGTGTAAAGTGTGTTGGCCCTTTCGAGGTCCATCAGCAGCGAGTCGTAGATGACTTTCTGATCGTCGAATTTGGGCTGCATGATATTCTCCTCGATTCCCTTGAACGCCTCCTTGAAGGGCATGTCGCCGAACAGGTCGGTCATGTTCGAAAGGTAGAGCGCCTTCATGGTCAGGGCGATGGCCTGCGCATTGGTATTCTCCTCCTTCTCCGCGAGCTTATACATCTCTATGGCATTGACGGCCCAGCGTCCGCAGAAGTTCCATGCGCCCTTGAATTCGCTGTCGGTGAGCACGAAGCGGTGCAGCTGATTCAGCGTGCTGGTCTCCACCGTATACTGCATGAACTCGTTGTTGTGGCGCCACGTGCGGTATTTCATGCTTCCGGCGCCCTCGAAAATCAGGTCTTCGAGCATCTGGGAGGAGTTGGCCTTGCCGACCTCCGCCCGGTTGGGGTCCTTGTTGTAATCGTCGAAATTGCTCGTACAGCCGCACAATCCCAAGATTATCACTCCCCCGGTCAATATATATGAATTGATTCGTTTCATCGTCTTATTAGAATTGAAGTTTAAGATTAACGCCATACGTGCGTGTCATCGGGAACGCCGCGGTTTCGAAACCCTTGGTGATTTCCGAACCGTTCATCGTCGCGATCTCCGGGTCGAACTGCGGCCAGTTGGTCCAGCAGAAGAGGTTCGTGGCGAAGAAGGCGATCGAAGCGCCCTGCAGCACCTTGGTCTTGGCCGCGATCTTCTTGGGAAGCGAATATTCGAGACGTATGTCCTTCATCTTCAGGAACGACGTGCTGAAGGTGTTGTTCACCACGTTGTCGCGGTTGAATACGCGCAGGTTGTAGTAGCTCTCGATGCTGGCCGTCACGGTCTTGTTGATCGAGTAGGTGCCGTCGGCGTTCTGGTTCACGCCCTTGTGGATCAGACCGTCGTAACGGCCGGGGAGCGTCGCCTTTATCTTACCCTGATAGCCCAGCATGGCGTTGGTGAAGGAGTAGGCCTGCCCGCCCCATTGCGCCGAGAACGAGAAGCTCAGGCGGAAATTCTTGTAGGAGATCGAGTTCATCCAGCCCGCCTTCCAGTCGGCCTGCGTGTTGCCGAGGTTCTCGAATTCCGAAGCCAGTACGGGATAACCGTCCGAATCGACGATGTCCCAGCCCGATACGTCGATCGTCGATCCGTCGTCGGCCGTGACGTAGGAACCCTTGGGGGCCTTCTCGTAGCCCGAACCGTACAGGTCGCCCAGCGATCCGCCCGGAACGGCGCGGATTTCGCCGCGGGGACCGGTTGCGATGGTCCAAGAATCCAGATTCGGAGCCAGCTCCACGACCTTGTTGCGGTTGCGCGACCACGTGAAGTTCATGTCCCAGCGGATGTTCTTGTTCCTCACGGGCTGTATGCGGGCCGATACCTCCCAGCCGCGGTTGTTGATTTCGCCCGCGTTCACGATCGTATTGTAGACGCCGGTGGTGATGTCTACGGGCACCGAAATGATCTGGTTCGTGGTGGTCGCG
>ENA-OPEE01000611-OPEE01000611.1-human-gut-metagenome-genome-assembly--contig:-NODE-611-length-29393-cov-5.335912_pt1 | contig 29393 bp, 7 predicted proteins | sample MGYA00241263_ERZ501506 | MGnify/ENA primary metagenome ERZ501506 (study PRJEB25962, sample SAMEA2042626) | human gut metagenome | biome: human gut; feature: human-associated habitat; material: faeces...
CACAAACCTAAAGAGTATACTGGGAAAAGTCTTCGAATTGATTATGCTGAGAGTAAGAAAGCTGGTAAAATTATTTATCATTTAAATGAACATTCCAATTTCTATAAATATAGAGTATATTGGAATAAACAAAATATGATAACCCCAAATAAAACTAAATATCAATTAGTAATGACGAGGGATAATAAAAGGCATCTTGCTCAGATTATCAAAAATCATATTAGAGATTATAGAGAATTATGATTACAAAATTAACTTCAATTAAAACGGTAATTGCTAAGATAATTGCTGATCTAGATTTGAAAGAAGATGACATGAGAATAAGTGACATCAGATCTTGGTGTGGAGAAGCAATTGAAAAGATTGGTGCTGTTACACAATTTATTCCAAAAGTATCTGGTCAAGATGGTACTCCAATTACTAAATTGTGTGGGTATCAAGCATCATTACCATGTGATCTTCATCAATTGCATCAAGTTGCATACTCTTTTAATTGTGATGGACCTTGGTTTCCTATGAGGAAAGCTACAGGTTCATTTGCTGTTTGGGGACATGGCAAATGCTGTTGCAACTGTGACTGTTATGATGAACTTGGACACAAAAAGGAATGTAGACACAACAATTGTTGTGAACATTGCGATCCAAATATGATTGTACAAGAAGATACAATGGTAAATTTAGTAGTAGATATGATTGGTAACATTGATAAAACAGAGGCTTTAGAATTGTTAAACACCAATCAAAATTTACGTACAATCATTTCGAATCTTATAAATGAACGAACATACAATGATGGATTTAATACTGCAAATCCTAGTGGAGGGCTACAATATAGTATTAAACCTGGGTTTATAATGTGTAATGTTCCATCAGGTTACTTAAAACTATCCTATAGTGCAATACCTACTGATGAAGACGGATATACTTTAATACCAGATTTAACTTCTTATACTGAAGCTATATACTGGTATGTTACAATGAAACTGAAATACCCTGAGTATTTGAATGGTAAATTAAATAGAGAAGTATACTATGATATTAGAAGATCTTGGAATTTTTATAGAAATCAAGCATATGCTGAAGCATTGATGCCAAATGAAGATGGCATGGAATCTATTAAAAATAACTGGAATAAAATTGTTCCAGAATTTAGAGATCATAATACTTTTTATTCACATACTGGGGAAAGACAAATAATTTATAACGCAAATGAACGCTACTAGACAAACAAATACATTTGCTGGTGGGCTTAGCATGGATGTAGACTATTCTGTGTTAAAAGATAACCAGTACATATATGCAGAGAACATTCGGATATTAACGAATGAAGGATCTTCTTTTGCAGCAATACAGAACATAGAAGGGTTCTTAGCGTGTAGACCTTCTTCAAATTTGTCTGGTGAAACTATTATACACGTTACCACAGTAAGAGATTGGGCAATTGTTTTTACTAAGATTAATGGTACAAATAACAATAATATCTATAGAATTGATTTTTCTAGATCCCAAGAGGAACCAATTGTAACAAAAGTAGTAACTAATAGACCTTTAGATATAGAAGTATCATCTAGTAATGTAGCTGCAATTAGTAGTGTATGTAGATGGGAAGCAAGCAACAATGTAAAGGTGTACTGGGCAGATGGGCATGCTCAAATTAAAGTAATCAATGTGGATGATGATCACATATCTAGTAATTCATCTATTACTTCGGATACTATAGTAATGCTACCAAAGGCTACATTACCTCCATTTGAATTTAATGGATTTGGAACAGGTAGTTTAGAATCTGGAATGATACAGTACTGTTATCAATTGTTTAAAGTAAGAGGTACAGAGTCTGCAATATCTCCACTTACCCCTCTTTATCATTTGAGTGATGGAGATCAAAAAACTAATTACAATGCTGTAAAAGGAAGTTCTAAAGGACAAAATACTGGTAAGTCCATAAAGTTACAAGTAAGAAACAATAGCACTGGATTTGATAGACTTAGAATAATCTCCTTATTCTATAAGGCAAAGAATGAAGTACCTGTAATATCCATAGTAGACGATATAGTTATTGGAACTGGTTCTGTAATAAACTATGAAGATAAAGGTGGTAGCTTAGTATCGGAATTAAGTATTGATGAATTTAATTCATTAGCCAATTACACATTTATACCTGAAGTAATAGAATCTAAAGATAACAGATTATTTGCTGCCAATCTTACTGAGGAAACATGGGATGTAGAATATGATGCTAGAGCATTTAGAGCTAATTCTTCTGGTAATGTATTATTGCTATCTAACTCTGGTTCTTCGTTAAACTTTGCTCTATCAGCATTAACTACTACAAATATACCTAAAGACCACGATTGTATATGCCCATTTAATGTAGACGGCAGTGCATACAAATACACTACTTCTCCAACAGGAGGATACATACAAGGTGGAAAAGGCAAGAATGTATCATATAGATTCATTACTACAGATTTACTAGAAGATGCATCTACTACATCTAGAGGAATGATAAATGAAGAATTTACATTCAATGCTTCTTCAAGATCACTTACTAGTTTAGGTATTAACTATGAAGGTAACGATAAATCAAATACAATAAGTTTATCATCTGGTAACAAAATACCAAACTATTCTAATGCCGAAATAGAGTCCAAAGTAAAAGGATATATGAGGGATGAGATTTATAGATTTGGTATTGTACTATACAATAAACAAGGTTTAGCATCTCCTGTACATTGGATAGGTGATATAAGGATGCCATCTAATAAAGATTCTGGTTATAAGTTTTTTACTTCCAATGAGGCTAGTGATTATGGATCTAATTTATCAGTTATTACCAAACCACTTGGTATTGAGTTTGAAGTAAAGAATTTACCATCAGATGTAGTAAGATACGAGATAGTTAGATGTGAAAGAACATTGTCTGATAGAACTATATTAGCTCAAGGTGTAGTAAGTTGTATTACAAATTATGACAGAGATTCTAACATCTTAACGCCATTCCCATATCTAGCTTATTCAAATAAGCATGGTTACTATGCAAAGACTCATAACGATGGAGATTTTCAATATACTTTTAACTTATCAGATACACAATCTAACAATTATTTCATGTTCGTGTCTCCAGAGATAGCGATTAACAGAGAAAATGCAGATGCGTTAATTGATAAGTTTCAAACAGTTGAAAAGGTAGGGGTTATGACGTCTCCTATTACTGCGGATGGTGATTGGGGTATTACAGATGGTTCTCTAAAAGTATTAGCAAATGCTAGATCTATAAAGTATGACGGTTCCACAATAAAACCAACTAAATCATTAGGAGGTCAATCTAGTAATGGTTATGTGTCTAGTGGAGCAATAGTAATAAACAATGATGATTTTTATTCAGCATTGCTTGCTAAATACTATGGTTTATATGTTGAAAATGGTGTTCAATCTGCTGCAATAGAAAGTGCAAAATATGCTGGTCCTAGTAGTCCTTGGTTAACAAATGGTGATCAACCTTGGTATAATGCTGAAGCAATTACTATTGGTGATAAAGTATATTATAACTGGGTGTGGGATAATATTAGAACTGCAGGAGACAGTGAAGTAGATAAGACTGACGCAAATAATGTTAGAAAATATGGTCCTCATGGAATATGTGCCATATTTAAGAGTGATAACATGGTTGCTAATATACCACTAGCTGTAAGTACTTCTAGTTACAGATATGTCAATGCAGTTGTTTTGTGTAATATAAAGCAAAGCGTAAATGCATATGGCGGTAATTCATACTCTGCTATACAGAACTCTGTATATATTACTACTGGTGCTAGCGCTGAATCTAGTGTTTCCACAGTACTGTGCTATGGTGGTGATACATATCTAAACATATTTGATTACAATAACTGTATGTTTAGTTATAACACAGATGATTATTATAACAATAAAGCAAATAGATTGTTCTTAGGGGCTTTCATACCATGTGAGTCAAGTGTTAATCTAGCATTAACCCATGCGGATTCATCTATAAATAGAACTTATCAAGCTGGTGATGGGTATGCTAACCACTTTGTAGAAGATGATATAATTACTGTTGGTGATTTATATACTCAGAACACTCCATCATATGCATACAATGATGCTTATTCTGCTCAACCTAATGCGAAAAAGTTTGTAGCTAAATCTATTTACAATATAGATAATCTATTAACAGATACTCGTATCATATCTTCAGAGCTTAAAACAAATAATGAAGTTACTGATTCATGGACAAAATTCAAGGTAGCCAATTATCTTGATGTAGATACTAGATTTGGACCAATTAATGATATGAAGTTGTTTAAAAACAATCTAGTATTCTGGCAAACAGACGCTTTTGGCACAGTTGCAGTGAATGAACGTTCTATTATAACTGATAATAACCCAGGTGCTCTTACTCTAGGTACTGGTGGTATACTAGACAGATATGACTACTTTACTACAATGAATGGTGAAAGTCCAAACCAGTTGAGAGCAAATACTCAATCAGATAGTACCGTATACTGGTATGATAGTAAACGTAATGAGATATGTGGGTTTAATGGTCAATTACAAACAGTATCTAAATTAAAAGGAGTTCAATCTTATTTGAATAAGAATAAAGACTTGTTTAAAAAAGATCCTATTGCAGTTTATGATAAGAAATATAATGAAGTTCTGTTTACTCTAGGAGATAAAACATTAGCGTTTAATGAACAACTAGGAGTATTTACTTCATTCTATAACTATAATCCAGACTATTACGCAGAGTTTAGTGATAAACTATATTTATTTAAATCATTGAAACTGTTTAAATATAATGGTGGTGAACAAGCTGATTTAGATTCTGACAAAGCAAAGGTATCTGAAATAGAATTTGTAGTTAACAAAGATTATCCACAAACCAAAACATTTGATAATGTTGAATATGGTGGTGATTTTACTACAGATACTAATTTTGATTTGATATTATTTACTACAAAAAGACAAACTAGTGAAACATTGACTAGTGAAGATATTGATTACAGAGAGGATACTTATAAATTTGCAATCCCTCGTAATTCTTTGAAGCTTAATGAAGTAGAACAACTGGCTAACAAATCATACAAAGATAGGATGAAAGGAAAATATCTTATCTGTAATTATAAGTATGATTGCAATGGTGGTAATAAATTTAAAGTGCCATACATTAGTACAGCTTATAGATACTCAATGATATAATATGAAAAAGAAAAATAACAAAAATACTATACCAGCATATGTGTTTGGCATGGATCAGTTGTCAAACTACCTTGGTGGAGCTAATGTATTTGGCTCTGCCATTTCTGGTTTATCAGAAGAAGGTTCAACAGGTGATATTGCAGGTAGTACTATTGGCAGTGCAGCTTCGTTAGCCGGTGCTGGTCTCACTGTAGGTGGTCCTATTGGTGCTGCTGTTGGTGGTGGATTAGGATTAGTGAGTGGACTTATTGGTTCAATTAAACGCAAGAAACAAATGCAAGCGTTAAGACGCAGAAAAGAAACTCTCAATAAAACTAAAATAGGTATGAATGCCGCAGCTGAAACTGAAGGAGAATATTGGGATGATAATGATCTTGCATATACATTCGAGAATGGTGGAATACTCCCAGACTTAGCTTACTTGGACAACAATGAAGTGGTTAGAGATGATTATGGAAATATTGTTCAAGTTCCAAATACTCAACCAGGTACAGATAATCATTTAGTTGATGCGTCTACTTTGGAATCTGTGTTATCTGACAAAATTAAAAGACCTGGTACAAAGAACACATTTGCTAAGGAAGGACAAATATTATCTAAGATGACGAAACCTAGCAAAGGCAAAGACAAGTTTGCTGAAAATACAAACAGATTAAATAAAATAAATGCTAATAAAGCTTACAATAAATTATTAGCAGAACAAGAAGCAGTTAAAGCTGCTAAAGGAGTTAAACCCAAAGTAAAAGGAATACCTGCATATGCAGATGGTAAGGGTAAAACTGTAGACGATGTTAGAAGTAAGATGAATGCGGATACATACGCTGCATATTCTGATTTCTTCGATGAACTCGGTACAGGATTAAATAAATTTGGTGAAGCATTGGGGTATTTTCCAAAACGCATATTTGGTCCTCTTATAAATAACAAGGGTATAACTGACGCTGTAAAATCTGCAAGAGATACAAAGCCTTCTGTCACTTCTACCAATTACACTGGTGACTCCAACGTTGGTAAAGTATTTAACAGAAGTACATCTATGAATCCTTTATCAATTGGCTCTCCTACTACTGGTGCTTGGTTTTCATATCCAACACAAATGATAGATGCAATCACATATGCAAACGATGAACCAACCGCTGTTGATATACCTCTTTTACCGATTGAATCTGAACCAACTTTAACAAACACGTACACAAATGCATCGAATAAACAAGTTACAAAAACCCCTAGTACTACTGGTTCTGTAACCACCAAACAGACAACCAAACCTAACATTACTAAAGCTACTACTCAAAGATTATCTGAACCAACAATACCACTAGTAAACACTAGTATGGCAATAGATTGGGAGGATATTGTTACTCCAGTAAATATACCAACGTCTGCAGATGAAGCTACTAAGAAACGTGCACTTGGTAAACCAAAAAGTGGTTATTCACCAGATTGGTTATCATTGGCTCCTACAGTGTATAATACTTTACAATCATTAAGAGGACCAGAAGAAGAACCATTAGTATTAAATCCATATGCTGGTGCAGTTAGAAGTACAATGGCTAGACGTAGAATGAATATTGAACCTGCAAGATTAGCTAACAGTAGATCAAGGGCCATTTCAAATTATAACTTAGCAAATATTAATGCTAATACTGGTGCTAATTTAGCAGCAAGAACTCAAGCTGCTGTTGATGAGTATGCTTCTAATGCAAACATGTACGCCACTAAACAAAATGCTGACAATGCTTACTTAGGAGAATACGCAAATACTCTTAATAATTTAGGACAACAATTTGTACAAAGTGAAAATATGTACAACGATCTTAATGCTAGAAACAGAGCTGCTGCTAGAAACTTTGGAGCAACTGCAACTAGTCAACTTGGTAAATGGTCTCAAGTAAATAGACAAATGCAAAATCAATACAATAGGGATCAAATGACACTACCATTCTTAGCTGATTTCTTAAGTCAAGGATTTACTAAAGAACAAGTGGATAATTTATTAACAAGAACTAGAAATAGAGTTTAATATGGTAAATAGATATGATAATCCTGCACAAGCAGAGTTCATAAATACATACGTTCCAATTCCATTTGAACAATTGTATACACTTGGGAAGCAGGCAAAAGAAAACGTAGATCAAGCATTAAAAGATTATTCAACAGCTTTGGATAAATGGGCTGAATTTCAATCTCCATCCGCTGCTGACACAAAAGCATACTATGATGAAACTTATGGTAGAGCTTTGCCTGTGGCTGAAGAATTGTCTAAAAACTTAGACATGATAAAAACCGCAGAAGGTAGATCTAAGATATATTCAGCAATAAACAATGTAGACAGAGCTAAATTAAGTATGCTTCGTCAAAGTGCTGAAGGTTTAAGAGAGAGACAAAAAGTAAATCAACGTCTAATGCTAGAAGGTAAATATAATCCCTTGTGGCACGATGTTGATTTTACTGGTTATAACACACTTACTTCAGGTATTTATAATGATGTATCTCCACTAGGTTATCAATCAATAAAAGATCTTACAGATAAATATGTAAATAATCTTAAAGATAGCTATTTGGGTAGATCCAATGGTTTTATTCATACTGGTGTAACTGGGGATCAAATTAAAAAAATATTGGATGAAAATAAAAGTGGTATACTATCTACTCCTGAGGCTCAAATGCATATGCAAGTGTACTTAAAACAGAACCCTGGAGCAACCGCTGAAGATGCTGCAAATGCTTTTATGGAAAGAGCATATATAGATAATCAAGAATACATTAGAAATAATATTACAGTAGACCCATATGCAATGCAAGCTTTGAAAGAACAACAAGCTTTAAGAGTTGCAGCTACACGAAAAGGAAAAAATGGTGAACAACCAACTGATTATCCAGATGCTTATACTAAATTGTATAATGACGCAGTAGTTCAAGAAAAGCGTCAAATGCAAAATAATCCAAATCTAACTAGAACAAGATCATTTATAGAAGGCCAAGCATCTATGATACAAACTTTAATGGATGCTGCTAATGCTCTAGAGTTAGGTGCTATTACTCCAGAAGAATACAACACTATGTATAAGGCATACCAAGAATCTGCATCAAAGAACTACAGTAATGAAGCTATGGCAAATGCTTATGCAGAGGATGTTAGGGATATGTTTGCTAAACAATCTGATATATTCCCAGCTGTTGGAGTAAAACAAGAAAAGTTACCACTGTACTATGATACTGCGTCCAGGGTGTTGAACGAACTTACTTATCCTACTTCAGGATTAGTTATGAACCGTTACAATAAAATAAAATCTTCTAAAGAAGTAGAAATTAACAGTAATGATGCTATAACTAATGGATTTACTATTCCAGATACTAATGGGTTAATATTGTCCACAGACTTTGTAAATAAAGTAATGAAGGTTCCTTCTATGAAATACACTGTTCAGGACAATTCAAGACTTAATAGAAACTTTGCAGAAGACCTAAAATCTGGAGTATTCCAAGATGTTATAAAGGTACCTAGAAACAAAATAATGGTAGGTGAATCCAATGGCCAACCACAATTATTTCAAAGGGTTAGTGTTAAGATACCTATTCAGTCTATAAGAAATGCTAACTATGATGTTGACAGTTTTAAAGAAATGGTTAATAAAACTATGGGTTTAACATCTGAAGTTGGTTTAAGTGTTAAGCCAATAAAAGGTGAAAGTGTGGAAGATGCGTGGGGTCACTCTGATACCAGAGGTGGTGCAGCTCTTACTGGAGAATACTTTACATTTGATGCAATGGAACCAATTGATCCACATGGTATGACAAGAATGACTTTTGATCAAGAAGTCAATAAAGAACATGGTGGGTCTAAACTACAAAATGATTTATATGATAGTTCATATAACGAATCATATTCTTCTGATATCGAACTTTATCAAACTATGCTTAATCTGTTACAATAATATATGGAAACATCTATATTAGACAAATACAATGCTGGTTTAACACCTTCTAAAACCAATGCTACTACTGCGGCTATACGACAAGTAAACGCCCAGCATTCCCCTTTAACAAAAATTAAAACAGGGTATGATCGTGAATTGGAACAAACTCCAATTGATGATTATGAAGAAATGTATCTATTGGACAAAGAAAATCCAGAGGAAACTCTTAAAGATAAGAGCTACTTAAAAGATGCATGGACCACTTTTATGAATAGTAGAGATCAAATCAATCTAATGTCGGAAAGAGCTAAATTAGCTAAGGATATAAATCCCGTATTAGATGATATTGATTATGAATTGAATTTTCTTAGTGATAAGCAAAAGCTTAAAAATCTTGAAAATACTATTCCTACTTTGGATGAGAATTCTGAAGAATACAAAAATGCAATATCTGAATATTTTCAACTTCAAAGAACATTAGCAGATAGACAAGAGCAATACGATAGCATCTTGTCTAAATATGGTGAAAAAGAGGGTGATAACATTGATGCGAGAATTGAATATCTAAGTAATTCTAGAAAATCGTGGGAAGAAGAAAGATCTAAAGTAAATGAAGAAATAAATAATATATATTCTAACTTACGAGATAGATCTGAAAATTATACACCGTCTTCTGAATTTAGAATAAAAGAACAAAGAGCTCAAGACAAACCTTGGTATTCTCCAGATTACTTTTTATATGCTGGTCCAGGTTTAATAGGTTCTTCTATGGCAACTGTTAATGGTTATATTGCAGATGCTTTAGCTACTGGAGCTTTATGGTTAGGTAGACATTATGCTACTACTGGAGCATTGAACGCTGTCCCTGGAATTGGTGCTGCATCTAATTTAATTGGGTGGGGTAGTGCAATTGCAGCTACTGCAGCTAGTGTTGCTGGTAATATATACAGTAGACATAGAGAATCTTTAGCTCAAGTATATGGTGCGTATAGATCTAGAATTGAAGATAGTTTAAAGGAACAAGGTATTGACATTAAACAATATGCTGAAATTGGTAGAAACCAGTTAAAACAACAAGACCCCAATATAGATGTTTCTAAGATCTCTGATGATGAGATAATAGATAGAGTTATATCTGGAGAGATAAACATAAATGATGCAACTCTAGCAAATGCTAAAAGATCTTTAAAAGATGGATTAGAAAGAGTTTATGATAACAACATGGCATTATCTGCTATGGATGTTGCTCAATCTGCTTTAGTATTTGCACCTCTTGGTAAAGCTATGGGTAAAATAATAACAGCTCCAATTAAAACTGCTTTAAACCCATTGTTAAAAACAGGTACGAAATTAAGCGAAGCTGCAGCAAGTAAATATAACAAACTTATAGACGCTTATACTGGGTTTAATGCTAGACTTGCATACAATTCCCCAGTAAAAAATGCTAGTCTGCAAGCTGCTAAAGCTTTAGGTAGACTAGGTTTTTCTGCTACTGGAGAAGCGTTTGAAGAAGCCAATCAAGATGTATTTGATTATGATTATATTTCTGGTAAGTATGATGGAAAGTCTAGCAGTATTTTTCAATCTTTAATGGGCTTAGCTGACGCCAATTATCGTACTGCAAAAATATTATCTGGTATAGATACTGAATCTGAATTAGCAAATGATCCACAATTTTGGAATGATGTAAAAGGGGGATTTGCATTAGGTTTGTACATGGGGGGACCTACGATTGCTTATCATTCTGGATTGAAAACTTACAAAGATATGACTGCCAATTCTTTTGTAAGAGACGTAGTTGCAGATCACATTGGTAAAAAAGATGCAATGATCAAAGCTATGTCATACTCTGAAATGGCAAATAAAAAGTTGAATTATCAACAAAATGTACTCGATGTACTTGAAAATTATAAGTATAATTTGCCAGAAGGTATTACTGAACAAGATTTAAATGATGAAATAGCTACTGCAAATAACATTTTCAGTTTATCTAAATCTAAAGTAAACCAAAATATTGGTAAGACTATTGGATACAATCCTGGAACTACTGAATATAATACTTTAATTGGATTGCAACACTTGGCTACAATAGATGCACAAGAAGCACTTGACAATGCCAATCAAGCACAAGAGGCAGACAATGCTTTCTATACTACTTTGGAAAATGATCAAATGTTAAATCATTATTCTCCAGAAGAGAAGCTTACTGCTGTTGCATTAACTAAGTTAAACATTCAAAAGCAAGCATTAGAACAATTAAAAACAGCACTCGAATCTAAGCCAGAAGAAAATCAACAAAAGTTTGGTATAACGAATGAGTCAAATGCTGTTGGTAAATCTATTTCAAAAGAAATACCTAATATATTAAAAGACATAGATGCTAAACTAAATCAATTATCAGAAGGTACTAGATTCAGTTCAAACTTCATAGCCACTCCAAATTTGGTTAACAAAGGTATTGATAGTTATGTCAACACAATGATTGCAAATCATGACCTTTTGGTAGCTGAGCATAAGATGAATGAAATATTCGGTAATACTTTGGAAGATGGTAAACTTATAAACTTCAACAACGCTTCTAATGAATTAAAAAAGAAGATAGGTAAAAAGATAAAAGAAAGAATTGATAATTATATAAACAATTCAGATGAATCATCAAAGATAGTAGAAGAAAATGCAAAGGATGTTGTTGAAGCAGAATCTGCAAAAGAAATGTCTAGAGAAGCAGCTAATCAAAGTGATAATCAACAACCTATTACTAACAACGAAACTCAAGTAGATAATCAGATAGCTTCTAAAGTAGAACAAGAAAAGGTTGAATCTCCAAAGACTCCTATAATGGATGATAGGGCTACTCCTGACATTGATACTAAGATACCAGTAGCAGAGGTAGAGATAAAGAAAGATGAGGAGTTTCCTAATAAAGGTTTGGAAGAGTTAAGCAAAGAATTTGAAGAAACTTTAGCCAAAATAAGAGAAAAAAAAGAACCGGAAACAGAAGATACTGAAAGCAAACCCAAACCTGAGCCTAAACCAGTTGTTGAAACTCAAGAAGACGAAGAAGATGAAATAGAATTTGAGCGAGCTGATGAAAAAGCTCTGATAGATCTTGCAAATTCTGAAGCTGTTTCAGACGAGGATGATAAAAAAGTATCTGAAACTTATGAAACTTCTAATCCTGAAGTAACTGAAGAATCTCAAGTAAAATGGGCTCGTAAGAAGATTGCTACAGAATCTAAAATGAACAAAAGAGCAGATATGGACTCTGAGACTAGAGATTTGGATGAATCTTTAGAAATTGAGGAAATGGTACAAGATAAAGTATCTCATACACTGTTCTTTAATCCTGATGCTACAACGCCTATTTATCCTGGTGCCAAGCCAGGCAAGGAATTAGCAGAGAGAATAAAAGATCCAAACTTTTTTAATGATAGTTTCTGTGAGTTTGTTATAAATAAAGATTATACAGAAAAGGGGCATAAACCATATAAAGAAAATGATCCTAGTACATATGATTCTGCATCTATAATAATGTTAATTCATCATGGCACTGGCGATTATGCAATGGCTTTGAAAACTCCTTCTGGAGCTAGAACTTTCTTAGCAGCAAAATTAGCTAGCATACCTAAAGAAAGGCTTACAGAAGAGGATATTAATCTTATTAATAACGCTAATGATTTATCTATAGCAGATTTACGTAGATTTAGAAATGCAGTAATTTCTACAATAGAGTCTGCAACAAATGATGAAGCTGTAGTACCTAGCACAATAGTTAGAACTAAAGGAATACCTAATGTTGTTAGAAAAGATGGTAGAGCTGTATTCAGACCAATACATGAAGTAAAGGGCTTACAAATACCAACAGAAATTACTGATATTACTCCAGAAAATGTAACATTTGGTATAAGTGATGGTATTGTAAAAGATTCCGATATAATAGGAGCCAATGGTGAAATGTTGCCAGGTAAAGGTGGTAGTGGACAATTGTTTATTTATCCACCAAAATCTAGTACTTTATCAAATCAAATGTTGCCATTACAATTAACTCTTCAAAGATTTGATAGAAATCAAGCTGAGTTTTTAGCTGAATTGTTAATCAATTATGGCACTAATACTAACTCTGAATACAGAGATACAGGAGTTATTGCTGGAGAATTAATTGACTTTATGGTTAGATTTGGAGATGCTACCAAAGTAACCACTGCAGATAAAACATTTGATTGGTTAAAAGAAAAGCAATTGTATATTGATGATAAATCCAATCTAATAGTTGGTGAAAAAACATTCAATATAGGCAATTTATCTACTCAGGATAAAAAAGACATAGTTGAAGCTTTAATGGGATTCCATTGGCGTGTAGCTAGAAAGAATTTCTTCAGCCCAATAAAAGAAGCATTACCTTCTGTATATGATTATTTTAACAATAATTCTGTTGATTTGCTTGATATCATTCCAGGTATATCTCTTACTAAGGATGATTTCATTTCTTCTACCCCAGTTTATACTATGGGTGTGTTAGAAAAAGCTGGTATAATAAGAAGTGACTTAGATGATCAACTATTTAAAGATTCTTTCGCATATGCTGAAGACATTCAGAAAGTACCAAGAAAGATCAACAATACTGAAATAAAAGAAGCTGCTGAAAATAAAGCTAGTTCATTGCCAAATATTCCTAGTATCCCAGAACCACAGGCAGATATTACTAAAGATGTTACGACTTCTGAAGTTACAACTAAAGATGATTCTTACATAAAGGAAATAACTAATGATGGAGAAATAGATCCTTTGAGTTTGGGAATTGATGAAGATTTTGATGTACCTTTTCGTAAAGTTGCAGGAAATATATCAGAAGTAGTAACTCCAGAGGAAATTCAATGGTTTAGAAATAAATTAGGATTACCAGAAGATTCTTTACATATTGTTGAAGATGCTATTGCACTTGGTGGGAATGAGTATGCTATGGGTCTTGTTAGAAAAGATTCTACTATACTGTGGAAAGGTGCAGAACGTGGTACATTGTATCATGAAGCATTCCATAGAGTATCATTATTAACTATTTCTCCAAAGGAAAGAAAGAAAATTTATGAATTCTATAGAAATAGAACTGGTTTTGTTGGAAGTGATAAACAAGTAGAAGAAGCTTTAGCAGAAGACTTTAGGCAGTATATGCTGAATAAAGTAGATCCTGAATTAAATCTTCTTAAAAGAGCTTGGAAAGCTATTAAGAATTTCATAAGTAAATGGGTTTGGAGAACCGATACTAGTATTGATAATATTTTTAATAGAATCGATTCTGGTTATTACAATAGATCCAAACAAGATTCGGCTGCTGTAAATGAATTTCTTGCTGCATATAAAGGTGCAGGTGCTCCATTTAAAATAAGAAATCACAAATTTAAAAACATTACTAACACACAATTCAAAGAAACTGTAAATTCACTTGTAGGTGCTTTATTTACATTAAATAACATAAGACTACGTGATGATTTGCAAAATCTTAATTATGGAGTGTTAAAAGCTGCATTAAAACCAGATATAACAGCCAAATTAGTTGAAAAAGGAACTATTACTAAGGAACAAGGAGAAGTTAGAGATGAAATCTACAATACGTTCGATACTGTATTTAAACCTGAAATCATAAATAAATTAAATGAGTATCAAATAAGAGCAGTAGATAAACAAGAAAACATTGATGCAGAAATTGATGAAAAAGCAGTTGGTAATAGCGTAGGAGATCAAATGGCTAACTACATTCAAGAACAACTGTCTGTTTCAGTTAAAGATAATGCTCTTGCATCTATAAAAATTTTCATTGCGACAATGCCTAGAACAGAATTTGTCATGAAACAAAAAACAAATCCTGATGGCACTGTGACTCAAGTACAAGGTGTTGCTGCAATAAAGAGTCCTGTTACAGGCTTACCTCTAATGGTTGACTTTGATAAATCTTGGAATACAATTATTAATGAAATTCACTCTGAAAACACATTCAAAGGAATGATGAACAAGAGTGCAAAACTTGCTAAAGTAACACCATTATTTAAAACTTTGTATAATGAATTATACAAGATTACGAATGAATATGTACAAAAGAAAGGTATTCAAGAGGACGAAGTTCAAAAAATAGCAAGAGAGAATTTACAAACTCAGTTTAGAAATACATTCCGTAAAGCTAGACACAAGTTAGTTGGTATTTTATCAGAAAAAGTTGAAGATGAAAACGGTAATGAACAAACTAACTTGTATGTTAAAGATGAGAATGCAAATAAAGTATCTAAAAATATATTAGAGGGTTGGAATTACAATTTAATAACAAACAGTGGTGTATTAGATACTTCTGATAACTTATTTAAAGCAAAAGTTAGTGAGTCTGAAGAATTCGTAGCCAGAGAAATCAACAATGAGTTCAATAAAATAATAAAGATTGTAGAAAAATACAAAACTACACCCAACAAGAAACTAGTAAATGGTCAAACTTATAAAGAGTATGTACCAGAGAAGTTAATTACTATTAAGAACAAGATAGTTGATTTACTTAATAAAGTTGGAGTAGAAATTGATTTAGAGTCACTAAATTCTTTCCTTACTAAGGAATATTACAATTCAGATCCTACTGAAGCATTAGTTTCAATGTTATCAGATAGATCCAATAAGAGTATATACTTCTTCTTTAATTCCAAAGTAAAGGATTTGGCAAAAATTCAAGAAAGTGGTGTAATTCCTGGTCAATACAATAGAAGTATTACAAAGTATTATGCTGATTCTAAATTCTTAGGAAGACTTGCTGAGACATATGCGATGTTGCATCCTTCTTCTGATGAATTATCAGTATTAGCTACTGATGGTAAATTGTTATATCCTATATCAGAACACAATTATTTGTCTGATATGGTTCAAAGATTGGATAATGATCCAGTAACGGTAGAAGCACTTACCAAAGTGCTATACAATACTGGTAATAATGACAATCCTAATTATTTCAAGGGTTCTGTATTGTTAACAAATTTGTATAATAATGCGGATACTAAAGGTAAAATAGGGTTTGAAACACTTGTATACTTTAAGGAACAAGGTAGTGCAGATAAAGGACGTAAGTATACAGAAATATCCCCTCTTGAAGACTATATTGCTAAAATGACATTTACCAGAGCAGGTAGAATTGTCTTACCTACTATGGGTGATTCTCAAACATATAATACGTTGTATGGTACTGCAATAAATAACTTTAAAAATCCATTTGATGTAAGTAATGGTGAAATAAAATTCGATGCTCAGATTCTTAAAAGATTTATCAATTACTTTGAAACTGAATTAGATACCATTGAATTTAATTACAAGAATGAGAAGAATTTGACTGAAGAACAAAAAATAAAGAACTATGATACTGGAAACAGAAACGGTTATAGATTCAGATACTTCAACGGATTCTTTAAATTGAAAGAAAGACCTACATTAAATGGTATTGAATTTGAAAAAGATTTTTCAAACTTTAATGAAGCATTAGACCTAGCAGAAGATCTTGGTGGTAATGAATATGGAACTTCTATTATTTCTCAAATAAGAAATAATTGGAATAAGTTCAGTAATGCTGAGAAAGCAAATCTAATGAATAACTACCTATGGGATGCATTTAAAGATGAGTTAGATTATGCACAAGAATTAGGTATAATTAAATGGGATGGTAATAAAATAGCTAGTGTAACGAGTTTAGCATTACCACAGAAAGCATTAGAAGAAGCATCTTCACATTATAAGAAATCTGCAACAGTTTCTAATTATAGCGAAAATCTTGGTGCTGCTGAAATGATTGGTAATTATTTCGCCAATACAATTTCTTCAGTAATTGAGTTTGAGAAACTTTTCATAAAAGACCCAGCTTATTATAAGAATCCTGTAGATAAAATTAAACGTCTACGTGAAGTATTATCCACCGGTGTTACTCCAAGAATAGACTACGAAGAAGGAAACCCAATGGCAGACCTCACTGAAGTGAACGTAGGTACATTATCGGATAACATTATAGTAAGTAGACAAGCTGATCAAATTGCAGAGTACGCTAAAAGATCTGCAGCTATACGATTACTTCAGGAAATGCATAACATGACATTAGATGAAGCAATTAGAACTTATGATAGTTCTGAAGCTTTACCTCAGGATGTAGAAGATGCAGCTAATCTTATAGTAAGAGATAAATTTGATGGTTATCTTAATCCAAAAGGTAAAGTAAATCAAACTGATGCCACAGTACTAATATCTCCAGAGTTTTACAAAGAACTAGTACGTAGAGTAGATGGATGGACACCACAAGTAGCAAAAGCATTTGATTTACTTAATGATCCAAATGCAGATCTTGAAGCAGATATGGATACGTATGCAGAAGCATTGGCGGTTACATTGAAACCTTTGAAATTCATGTATTTTGGTGATCATTACGATGTAGGTGCTAAAAGGGATATACCAATATTTGATAAGATGGCTATGTTCCCTGTGCATCGTATTTTCTCTACTGGGGATATGGGTAAAGTATTGGAAGTTATGCAATCACGTAATATCCATATGCTTGCTTTTGATTCCGCAGTAAAAGTAGGACAAAGGGCTAAAGAGGTTAAATCAAGAATTTATAAAGATAAGACTAATAAAGAAATAGACATGGACAGTTTAATGTCAATGCCTACTCATAAACAGTCTTTAACTAACTTTAGACGTCAGTTAATTACTGATCCTCATCATGCAGAAAGACAGATGTTTGTATCTCAAGCACAAAAAGCTGCTATGGGTAATATCAGAAGTGCATGGAAATATACCACACCAGATGGTAAAGTGTACAGTGGTGATGAATTAATTAACAATTTTAATGGCGCTCATAATGCTATTACTGAGGCTGGTAGAAAAGAGATAGAAAGAGATTTTGGTATTACTCCAGATAAACCCCAAGTAAGTGTACAAAGGTTTGCTGAAATTATGCAACGCAAAGCTCTAAGTTCAAACATGAATGACAATGTTATTAATGGTTTGGATGTCGAAAATGGTGAAACTGTTGCACCAATTTCTGGTTTATCTGATAACTCTTGGATAGAAAGCGGTCTTATATCAATGTTGAATAAATCAATTGTTGATACCAACTTACCTGGTGGTATGTTTATTCAAATGTCTTCGATATTGTACAATAGAATTGCTGTAACTTCAGATGTACAAAATGAAAGAAAGTTAAGATTCGCAAATACCGATGGTACTATGGATTGTGTTATTTCAATCAACTTATTGAAACACATAATTCCAGATTATGACAAAAAGACTTTTAGTGAAGCTAAGAAGTGGTTAATAGATCATGGTATAGTTGGTCCAAATTCTAAGGCTATTGCAATGGGTTATCGTATTCCTGCTCAAGGCCAAGCGTCAACTGCAGCTCTTAAAGTAGTAGATTTGTATCCTGAGCAAATTGGTGATACTATCACATTACCCGATGAATTTACATCTCTTACTGGTTCTGACTTCGATATTGATAAGTTATTTGTTGCTAGGTACAATTATGATAAGAATGGTAATAGAATCAAATTTGAGACTAAAGAAGATTATACTAATAGACTTAGAGAAGCTGGTCTAGATGATGAAACCATAGTTCGTAGAGTTTATGAAAGATATAATGGTAAAACTGACTTTGAAGCAAACTCAAAAGAAGCAAATGAAAACATGCTTCTTGATATGTATATATCAGTTATTTCTAACCCATTGAACTTTGCAGAAGCTAGACAACCACTAGATACAGTAACCGATTACTTAAAAGATACTATTCTTAAAGAAGTAGATACAATAACTGGTCAAGGTAAACGTACAAGCAAATCCCAACTGTATTATGCCACTCCAGCATTCCAGAGTAGAACTAAAGCGGAGTTGAATGGTGGTAAATTTGGTATTGGTCCATTTGCATTAGCAAATGCTCATCAAGTTCTTACTCAATTGGTCAAATTAAGATTTAAACCAAATAAAATTTTAAGAGACTATGGTATAAGTAATTTGTACGGTATCCAGAGTAATGATAGAAATAAGATCAATATCCTTGACTGGTTATCAGCATTAATCAATGCTCATGTGGACGTTGCAAAAGATCCATACATCATTCGATTGAATGTAAGGAAGTTAACATTTAATATGACTAACTTCTTGATTAGATCTGGTAAAGGCGAAAGTACATTTTATTTCTTGCCTCAACAGATATTAAAAGACTTTGCAATAGAATATGACAAATACTCTGGCTTTTATAATGTAGATACACAAAACAAAAATCCTGAAAGTCTAGCATATAGAACTATTTGGAATACATATTTTGAGAAAGCAAAATCTTTATCTAAAGGTAAATATGATCAGCTTTTAGACTTTTTGAATGATAAAGGTGTAGGTGTTAAACAAAGAGAAAAGATGTTTGATGTCAATTACTTGAAAAAGCAGTTGAAAAAAGAAGAAACATTTGATTGGTACTACAATCAGTTGCTTATTATGAAGACTTATCAAGAACTTGATCCGTTCTCAAGATCTTTGTCTGAATTAACTACATTATCTCAAATTGATACTAAGCGCTTTGGTAATAATTTTGGTTTACAAAGTGCATTCTTGGATAAATGGAAACAATTCATGGTAGAGCAACAAGTATTTGAAGATCCTATAAAGGTATTCTCAAATACATTCTTAGGTAAGAAAATGCAAGATGCATTAATATTCCCTAGAATTGCCTTCCAAAACACAATGATTAGACTTACTCCAGAATTTGAAAACTTAAGAACATTAATAGAATTCTATACTAAGGGTTATGCAATTAGTGATGATACGTACATTAATAATATTACCAGAAGTATGGAAGCTACGTATAAAGCTGGTTTCTTTAATAAGTATTTAGCTGAAAATGGAATAAAGCTCAGTAGTTTGTTAGGTGGTCCAAATAGTATCTCTAAGAGATTGGATAGAATTAAATCTGATGTAAGAAGTGGCAAATATCCAGATTTATTAAGTAGTGATGGTTCATTTGAAAATGTACTTATTAATAACATCTTTAGTAGACCAAAGGAAGATACAACTGAATTAAATGGTCCTGATTTTATTGCTTACAAACCAAACAAGAGTGGTGATAATAACTTAGAAAATGAGATCATTAGAGCTTGGGAGGAATTGTGGGATAGTGATTATCAGGAAATAAGAGATTTTGCAAAAGATCTTGCATTGTATGCTTTCTATACTTCTGGTGATGCATTTGGTAAGAATAATATCTTTAGATATGTACCTAATTCAATCAGAGAGGAAATAGGTTATTTTGATTACATTAGAGATTTAGAACGAAATCCTGATGATGCAGTTAAAGATATTAAAGTATTCCAAGTAATAAAAGACTTGTGGTGGAACGACCACGTAGTTCCTACTATTGATTATTACGTATTAGATTCTAGTAGAGAAACTATTGAAGAAGAAGGTAGACCTGTATACAGGGCGTTACCTCACGAAGATAGTGGTTTTACTGTAGTAAACAAGAAAGGAGTAGAAGTACAAATTCCTGGCATTATATATGATAAAAAGTCTCAATCTATAATTTCATTCAATCAAAATGGTCAACCTATATATCCACCATTTAAAAAAGTAAAATTAGATAGAAACAATGATCCTAGAACAACATTCTTATATGAATATATAGGTATTAATGAAGATGAAGCTCCAGTATATCGATTAATTAATAAAAAGGGAATTGCATATAGAGGCAATGTATTAATAGAAAATGGTCGTAGTAAATCAGTTTTAAAGTACAATAATGTTGTACCAAAGGGTTATGAAATTATGCCAGAAGAACCAATAACTTGGGTTACTGATCTTACTCCGGTAAAAGCTAGTTTACAAGCAAAGGCATTTAATCAAGCTGGTGAATTTAACACAGACATGTTTGCTAATATACAGCAAACGGTTAAAACTCAACAAGCAACTGAACCATTATCTTATCAAGAATGGGTTAAAGACTATCAAACTCAAAAAGGTGAAGCTGATGCAGAAGCGGCATATCAACAATATCTGGATAACTTTGAGTATAATAAACCACAAATTGATGAACAGTCTCCAGTACAACCGAATGCATCTACAAACCTTGCAGAAGCATGGTCTCAAAAAGAAGGTTGGTCTACAGAATATTTTAATTCCAAAGTATTACCAAAAATAAATGAAGCATGGCAAATTGAATATGAGTTGGCTCCTGATCAATCGGTTCCAGCTAAATTCAAAGGTAATATGACATTCGATTATGGAGAACATGGCAGACCAGGATTAAAATCTAAATCAACTATAGAAGCAGTTAGAAATGGAGAAAGAACAGCAACTACAAGATATGAATCACAAGGACACCTAGATTATTGGAAACAAGCTCAAGTAGGTGATGTTATTGAATGGAAACGTGGAAATGAATCTGTAAAAGTTTTAGTTACAAAACCTTTGACTAAATTAAGAACTTCTGATGCTACTCAACAAGATTTATTTGCATCTGAACAACCAGCAATTACTGACACCACTAAGAAATTTTCTCTAGAACCTTTTATAAATAAAATATTTCCGGATTGGAAATCAAAAATTCCAAATTTACCAGAGGAATTAGCTGCTGAATTCATGTCATGGAGTATTGTACCTGGGATAGATGAGTGGTCAATAAAAGATAGAATTGAGAAATATAAAGATTTTGAAATCGAAGAAGAAACACTGGAAGCAATAAAACGTGGGGATAAAGAAGGAATTGTTCAAGGTATTGCAAACACAATTTCTTATGAATTGGCTAAGGATGGAATCACAGAAAGAGATCTATTTATAAATTTATTTGGTCAAAGTTATGTAGATAAGGTAGACAGATATGTTGCTGAAATCAAAGCCGAAGTTCAGAAAGAAAAAGATACTACTAAGGAATTCTTAGATTATGCTAATCAATTTGGTTTTACTGATGAAGCTGCTTTACTTGCAAAAGATTTACCAAAAGCATCAGAAGAAGCTAAGAAAGTAGAAGAAGAGTATGTATTTACGTTTAATGATGGGTTTAAAATCAATTTACCATTCTCATTAAATGATCAACAGAAATCAGCTTTATATGAACTAGAGAAGTTCATTGAAGACTATGGAACTGAAATTACTTTATCTGGTTATGCTGGTACGGGTAAATCCACTATCATTGGTATATTTAGTAAGTGGTTAGATCACAGAATTGGTAGAGGCAACATTGTATATACTGCTCCTACTCATAGAGCAAATGTTATAACTAAACAAAATAATCCTAATGCTAATGTATATACGCTTTCTGCTCTATTTGGGTTTACTCCAGATACAGATATAGCAATGGAGCAAGGTTCATTGGATTTAAGAGAACTAGAGTTTAGATCTAAGAATCAAGTGAAATATGAACCAGGTCAATTAATTATTATTGATGAAGCTTCAATGGTGCAAGACGGTTTGTATGAATACATTCAGAAAATCGTAGCTAAAGATGGTGTTAGTGTGATATATGTTGGGGATTCTGCACAATTAAGACCTGTAAAATCAGATCATATTTCTAAAGTATTTACATCTGATGGAGTACCTCAAATAACTTTAACCAAAGTAGAAAGAACGGGTGATAATCCTATTTTAAAAGAAGCTACCAGACTTAGACGAGGTGAAGGATTGAGTTACCAAACTGATATAAATGATAAAGGTCAAGGAGTATTGTACACTTCGGATGATGCAATTATAGATAAAAACCTGAAACAGATTGTTACTTCTGAAGAGTTCAATGCTGATCCTTTACATTTTAGAGTTTTAACTGCTACAAATGCTGCAGTATCTGCGTATAATTCAAAGATTAGATCTTTAAGATACGGAAAATTTGCTAAACCCTTTGTAAAAGGTGATATTATAATGGGTTATTCTAACAAACTTAGAAAGCCTGATGGATCTTATAAATTAGTAAACTCTGGGGATTATGTAATTCAAAATATAACAGACACTACTGTCAAGTTTAAAACTGATAAAGGTGATATAGAATTTAAAGCATTCAAATTATCAATCAGACCTACTGGCAGTACTATTATGGATGACTTCCAGATTACTGTAATTGATAAAAATGAACCAGATTCTAAGCTATTTGAAATAGTAGAATATAAAGACAGATTGTGGAGAATGGCTAAAGAAGCTAAACAGAATAAGCAAATATCTAAATATAGAGATTTGGTTCAAATGGCGTTTAACATTGATAATGAATTAAACATTACCAAGAATTTAGAAGACAATCAAGGCAGGTTAAAAATTAGAAAAGCAATTGATTATGGATATGCACAAACTGTTTGGAAATCACAAGGTAGTACGTACAGTAAAGTTTTAATACTCTCCAATGAAATTGATACGTTTGGTTATGGTAAAGATGTAATGCAATTAAGAAACGAGTTGAGATATGTAGCTGTGTCACGTGCTAAAAACTTTGTTATAATAAATTCAGAAGCAGAGAATAAGAAGAAAGTTTCTATGCGAAATGAAATAGCCGAAGAAGATTTATTAGACGATATAGAATTTGAACCAGCTACAGAAGAACAAGCAATAAATGCATCTTTGCAGGATTCAATTGATGAGTTAACAGCAAATGGTAAACAACGTAGAAAAGAATGTGAATAATTATGCAGTGTTTAAATGTTAAAAATAAAGAGGTTGCAGCTTTACTAAAGCAATATACAAAGATATTGGGTAATGAAAATGCTGCATATTATGTGTTATCAGAAAACAATGGTTATGGTTTAGATAAGGCTCCCAATGGGGAGCCATCTAAGCTATTTTCAGATTTAGTTAATCATTTTAATGGTAATAAGAAAGAAGCTATACGAACAAAGTCATTAATATATTCTGCACAATTTAGACAGATAAGAAACATTGTATTAAATAATGATGGAGAAGTATCTATAGATGTGTTATTAAATAATTCAGATAAAATAAATAACCCATCATACGTTCCAAAAAAAATACATGAAACGTATAATAAACTTATTCAAGCCTTGACAAGGCGAATAAAAGACATTCAATATGCGAAATATAGTGACAGTAAGAAAGTAGATGAATTAAGAGCGTTGGAATTTAAATTAAACCAATTGGAAAACGATCAAGCTACTTTTGAATTTGTAGATTATATGGCAAGTGATGTAATATCTGCATTAAATGAAGTAAAGGCTTTACAAACCAAAGTAAATGAAAACCAAAAGTACAATAACCCGCTAGATATAACTTCTGCAGAATTAGATATGATAAAGAAAGGTTATATTGGTTTTTATGGCAACATTGCTACTAATATCCAGAACATGTTGGATGATGAATCTACGTTTGACTATTTAAATGATCCTCAATTAGTTGAGGATACAAAACAAAACTTAAAAAGGACTGTAGGTGACTACTACGAATTAGTAAGAAACTATAATAACTTAGCAGATATTGTTGCTAAAGATAATTTTATTAGAGAAGCAACTAAAGCCGGTTCATTTACTATAGATCATCTTAAAAAAATATTAGATGAAGGTGATGTGGATATAAATCTATGGGATCAGTGGGCAGGTAATACACAATATTCTAATAGTGAGTTAGTACGTATAATTCTTAACAAGATAGTTAATACTAAAAATAATGTTGCTGAAAAAGAACTAGAAGTAGGTAAAGAGCTTGTAGAAATACTATCACATGTAGATAAATCTAAGTTAGCTTATATGCATGAAAAAAATAAAGATGGTCATAAAACAGGCTTTATAACAAGAGACTTAAATTACGGTCAACACTATCAAGATTACTTGGAACATCAAAAAAAGTTAGCCGAAAAGTTAGGATTTGGAGATAAAGATATTGCTGAAGTGCCCGGTTTATTGAATCCAGAGCAACTAAAGAAATGGAATAAAGCAAATAATGATTGGGAAGCTAAGCATACAATTCGTAAGTTTACTCCAGAGTATTACGAGCTAACTAACAGTCTTAGTGAAGAAGCAAGATCTCGTAGAGATTCCATAAATATGGAAATAAACCTATTGTTAAGTACTACCGTTGATAAGAACGGAGATTACCACAGAGAAGATTTATCCGATGAAGATTATCTAAAATTACAAGAGTTAGAAACTAGACGTAGAAATTTAGCTAATCCATATTATCCAGATGGTTCAGTAAAAGTTGGATTAGATAAAGAAATAGCAATAGAAATGAGAGAGTATAATGAAAAATTAAGAGAGAAATTACATTATACTCCAAATATGGAAAAATTTAACAAAGCTCTACAAAATGCAAAAAAGAATTTAAGTCCAGAAAAATTTGCTAAGTGGGAACAACGCAATACAGTTGATCAAATAATTGAAGAATTCTGGGACGATATTAAAACTCTTTCATCAAACGCAAATAAATCTGATGATCAAATACTATATGAAACGGCTAGAAAGAACATGTTAAGACTTTACACCAGAGAAGATGGTAAAGTAGATGTTGATAGCATGCCTGACCAAGTAAAGTCGTGGATTAATACTTATGATGAATTGATTTCTGAGGAAAGTTTGAAAACTCGTGATAAATCAAAGAAATCCAAAGTAATGGACATAGCTGAATGGGAAGTAAACCCTAGATTCTATGAAGAATTAGAAAGAGTTGAAAAATTAGGTCAAGCTGAATATAATGCGTGGGTTTCTATAAATGCTAGATATGACTATGAAGGAAATCTTGTACCAGCTTCCTTTTGGAAGAAATTAGTTCCGAAGAAAGAGTTAAGATCTAAATACATGCGCAAAGTACCTAACAGATCCTGGTCTGAAATCGATAAAGAATCACCTTTCTACGATAAAAGATTTACTAAATATGCAGATCGTGGAGAAACAAGAATTCCAAATCCTGAATTGTATGACAACAGTGCAAATTATCGTAAAATAACTTCTGATTCAAACTTAAAGAAGCTTTATGATAAACTTGTTGATGTAATGGAATTATCAAATTCTAAGATTCAATTCTTAAAGTATGAAAATAAATATAGACTACCACAAATAGAAGGTGGGGCATGGACACAAATCCGAAGTAAGGACAATATTTTAAAGGGGTTAGCGTATGCAATAGAAGATACTTACACTGTAAAGGATGATGATAATGCATATATGTTGGAAAATGCTAAACGATCAGATGGGTCACTTGTTAAACTTATACCTACTAGGTATATTAAGATGTTATCAAATCCAGACGCTTTAACAAACGATATAGTAGGATCTGTCATTGCTTATTACAAAATGGCAGAAAATTATGAACAAATGAGTGAAATTGCCCCAGAATTAGAAGTAGCTCTTGATTTTGTTAGTCGTACAGATTTTACCGATAAGAAGGGTGGTAGAATACAAGGTTTGGAAAGTAAGACATATGATAAATTAAAATCTGTACTAGATCAATTGGTATATGGTATGGAAAAGAATGCATTAGAATTAGATGTTCCTTTACCAAAAGGCAAACATGTGACAGTAAGTGTTGGTAAGTTAGCTGCTAATTTAGCTGCATACACTAGAATACAAGGCATAGCTCAAAATATGAATGTGATTCTTACTGGTCTTATTACAAACAAAATACAAAATAGACTCGAAGCAATTTCTGGTATATACTTTGGAAATAAGGAACTTGCACAAGCAACAAAATTAATCATACCGTCATATGCAAATGCAATAAAGAACATAGGTCATTCAAACAACAAAGACAAGGTTCTATGTTATATGGAGTATTTAGGTGTAGTAAGAGAAAATGCTCAAACCTTTAGTAAACTTAATCAATCTAGATTTTTAAGAGCATTAAATCAACACTTTTGGTATTTTGGACATGAAATGTCGGATTATGTAACAAAAGGTAAAATGGCATTGGCAATTGGTCTATACTATAAATATGATCCTGAATCTGGTAAATTCTTAAATAAAAACGAATTCCTAAGAAGATTTAAGAGTAAAAAGGAAGGCAATGCCAAATGGAATACTCTAAGTGTAACTTTTTATGATGCATTTGAAGTTAAAAACAACAAACTAGTAATAAAACCAGAGTACGCTAAATCTCTCGATGAAGCTACTATAAACAAAGTTAGAAATACGGCAAAACAAGTAGGCACCAGAATTGACACGCAATTAACAGATTTGGATAGAAGTAAATTACATGCAACTGTGATTGGACAATTGTTACTTATCTTCCGTAACTTTATTTTGGTTAACTTACAAACTAAGTTCTTAACTAAACGTCAATTTAACTATTCTACAGGCATGTGGAGCGAAGCTCAAGTACCAGCTGCAGTTAAATATGTATATAGACATTACTTTAATCAGAACAAAATAGATCAATTAAAGGAACTATATCAAAATCATTATGATGAATTGGACGATTTCGAAAAAGGATGTCTTAAAAGAGTTACTTATGAAGTTTTATTTTCCACAGTAGGTTTTATGATCATTTCTTCTTTAGTAAGAGCGATGGCAGATGATGACAAACGTAATTGGTGGAAACAAGAAGCAGCGTATCTTACTCTAAGAGCTTCATTAGAGACACGTGGTAACATATTACCTATTGAAGTAATTAACTTACTTAATACTCCTACTGCTGCATGGTCTACTTTAAAATATTGGGGTGACTTAACTACAATGATGTTGAATGATCCTACACAGGAGATAAAAAAAGGTCCATACAAGGGTATGAACCGATTCCAACGATCATTAATTAAGGCCACTCCTTTAAGAAGTATATGGGAAGCACAAGATCCAAGATCAAAAATGGAGTATTATGATAACATGATTTCAATATTTAACTTTTAAAGCCACAAAAATTTTAACGGCCATTATAATAAAGCCCCTTCAGTTTTTGCTGTTGGGGCTTTTCTATATTTTAAATCTTGTAGTGATATACTTTCACCTACCGGTTTTGTTACTTTTGCAAGAGGATTAAATAGGTATTCATGAACTTTACTATCAACACTAATATTCCAAAAATTTAATATTTGCAATTTAGCTTGATATCCTAGACGTTCATATAAACCAAGATCTATCTTGTTTACGATGGAATGAATTGAATAAGCCTTATTAAAGGCAAATACTCTATAATTAATTCTATCTATTGTTAAAGTATAATCACAATAATATAGTCTATGTTTCTTTAATCTCTCTATTAAGTAAGTTTTAGTATTATGAAATACTAAAAAAATATGATTTGAAAGTAATGGGTTATTCATATCACTTGTGTACATATTTACAAACTCACTATTTTTCAAATCATATTTTGTAAAGGTATCATAAAATATTTGAGGAAGTGAAAATATACTATGTTTTGTATATTTATTAATAATCATAGTAGTTCTGCTCCATCTCCTTCATAATATTCTTTTATATGATCCCATAAGTCATTATCTTTATGCCAAGCTATGCGTTTGATAGCATCTTCAATAACACATACTTTGGCTTCGATGTATTGATTCTCAATATTAAAAACCTTTACTTCATAACCGTCATGACTTTGAACAGCTATTATATATGTTTCTCGTGTATATTCTTCTAAATCTAGTTTTAATTCATTTTTAAAATACCAATAAATTGCAAACCAGTAATAAGCTAATTGTCTACAATAGTCAAATTCTTCTATAGAATGTCTGAAATTATACACATCAGCTGTAGTTTTAATATCAACGAGTACTACTTTCTTATTTGTATGATCAATCATTACTCTATCGAGTAAAGATTTACAAGGAAAATCTCCTAATTTAGAAGCATTTGGAAATTCCCAATTTATATGAAATTCATTGTGAACTTCAAATGTTTTTGGATAAGCAAATAAAATCTCATTTGCTTTTTTATGCTCTTGCATATTTTGCTTTATGGTCTTTAGAAGAGCCAAATCAGCAAAAGAAATAACTTTCTTACTATCTTTATTTCTAAAGTATTCAATGTAGTTTTTATATAATTCTACTAATTCTCTTGCTTCTTGAATTCTTTTATCGATAGATTTATTATTACTATAAGCTGCATTATAACTCATTAATAATATATCTTCTTCAGTAGCAAAAGGATCGGTTAATCTTGCAGTAGAATAAAATTCTAGAAGATCTTTTTGTTGCTTTACTTTAAGTCCTTTGGCATAGATAGGAAAGCCTGACTCCTCACAGCCCTCCAGATCCGCTATGGTCCGTGCCACCCGTATGGTTTTGTAATATGCCCTTGCACTCATTCCCAGCTGTTTAAATGCCTGACCCAGAAGACT
>ENA-OPEE01000614-OPEE01000614.1-human-gut-metagenome-genome-assembly--contig:-NODE-614-length-29267-cov-10.158325_pt1 | contig 29267 bp, 19 predicted proteins | sample MGYA00241263_ERZ501506 | MGnify/ENA primary metagenome ERZ501506 (study PRJEB25962, sample SAMEA2042626) | human gut metagenome | biome: human gut; feature: human-associated habitat; material: faeces...
CATCAATGTGGATATAACTGTCGGCTTTTTTGTGGGACAAAAGAACTACCGTCTCTACATGCGTCGTATGAGAAAACTGATCAAATGCCTGCCACTTCATGAGTTCATACTTCTCTTCACAGAGTATCTTCAAATCCCTTGCCAATGTTGCCGAATCGCAGCTCACATATACAATCCTCTCCGGTGACATCGCAAGCATTGTGTCCAGGCACTTCTCATCACAGCCCTTTCTTGGCGGGTCAACGACTATCACATCCGGGCGAAGCATATCTGTATGTCCGGTGGATGCTGTATCATCAGTGATATTCTCTTTTTTCTTTGCATTCTCATAAAACTGTGGCAGCACCTCCTCAGCCTTTCCTACGAAAAACTGTGCATTTGTGATGCCATTGAGCTTCGCATTGTTTTTGGCATCCTCGATTGCCTGAGGCACTATTTCCACTCCGTACACCTGCTTTGCCTTCTGTGACAAAAAGAGCGATATGGTACCGATACCACAGTAGAGATCCCAGACATTTTCATTTCCTGTGAGCCCTGCAAATGCAAGTGCCGTGCTGTAAAGCTTTTCTGTCTGCTTCGGGTTTACCTGATAGAACGACTGTGGCGAAATCTGATATGTGATGCCTGTCCCCTGTGGTGTGAAATCAGGGTAAGAAAGCAGATGGATGGTGTCCTCAATATATGGTCTTCCCCATATGCAGACTGTCTTTTTGCCGAGGATGACATTTGTGTTTTCCTTGTTGATATTGTAGGAAATCGAAGTCATTCCATCGATTTTTGAGAGTCTTTCGCACAGTATATCTGCTGCATTCCCGGCTCGGCGTTTTGCTTCAAGACTGTCCCCATTTATCACAAGACACACCATAATCTGCTTTGATGTAAATCCATATCTGATAAGCACATGGCGCACGAGCCCTTTGTGTGTGTTCTCGTCATACGGTGTGATGCCGCACTCATTCATCCATTCCTTTATGATGTCGAGTATCTCTTTGTTTTGCGGCACCCCAAGCCTGCAGTCCTCGACCGGGATGATATTGTGGCTTCGCGATGCATAAAAGCCTGTCACTATATTGCCATCCCTGTCATATCCCACCGGAAACTGTGCCTTGTTGCGGTAGCGGTATGGATTGTCTGCGCCAACAGGCGGCTGCATTTTACTGTCCAGCTTTGCCTCGGAAAATCCACCTATACGCATGAGATTGTTGCGCACCTTATTATTTTTAAATTCAAGCTGCTTTTCATAGGAGAGCGCCTGTATCTGGCAGCCGCCACACCTCTTGTGCAGCTCACATTGCGGCTCAACGCGAAAAGTGGAAGGGGTCTTAATCTCTTCCACTCTTGCGTAGCCATAGTTTTTCTTTAATTTTATTGCGCGGGCTGTTATGACGTCACCAATCAGTGCATCCTTTACGAAAAAGGTCATGCCATCATAATGTCCGATACCCTCGCCATCTGTTCCCATATCTGTTATTTCAAGTTCAAATATGTCATTTTTTTTCATGCTTTTCTCTTCTTTATTTTATGTATAATGATATGAGGGTCAAAAGGTATTTTGCCCCTCATTTATGATTAATATTGTCCGCTTTTTACACACTTGTTCTGCGGAAATTTGTCTCCATAAATCTGTTGTATCCCTGCCACTTTGTATCGTTTTCAGGCACATTTACAAGCAGCTCCCTGAAGGTCTCCATCTTGGCATCTATGTTGTCGGCAAAGCTAAGTGCAAGTGCCTCGACAAGTGCCGGCTTTTTCGGAGAGCCAAACTCAAGCTCGCCGTGGTGGGCAAGTATACAGTGCTTCAGCTCGTTTGCGAGCACTACCGGGAAGCCGTCGATGCTCTTAATCGCATCGCCTACCCACTCTGCACCAATCATGATATGTCCGAGGAGCTGACCAGCGTCTGTATAGTCATTTTCCGGGAAAGTAGAAAGCTCCTTTAATTTTCCGATATCATGGAAAATAGCTGCTGTAAGAAGCAGGTCACGGTTTAAAACCGGATACATTTTTGCAAAATAATCACAGTTCTTCGTCACACCGAGTGTATGCTCCAAAAGACCTCCTACAAAGCCGTGGTGCACGCTCTTTGCTGCTGAATGGAACTTGAAACGGCGCTCAAACTCCTTATTGTCAAAAAAGCTATGTAAGAGCTGTGACAGGTACTGATTCTTTACAGAGCCGATAAAGCCCATGAGTTCCTTATACATGACCTCGACATCCTTATCGCTGACCGGCAGATAATCCGCAGGGTCATATTCTCCCTCGTTTACCTTTCTCGCACGCTTTATGGAACACTGCAAATTGCCCTGAAAGCTTGTGATATCACCGGTTATGGCTATGTAATCCATTGCATCAAATTCCTCAATGCCTACTGAGCCCACATCCCATATCTTGGCATCCAGCGTGCCTGTCTTATCCTGCAGGATAACATTGTCATAAGGCTTTCCGCTTTTGGTCATGGCTGTCTGCTTGCTCTTGCATAAAAAAATCTCATTGATTCTCTCTCCCTCGCGGAGAGTTGAAATATACTTCATATATCCTCCTAATTTCGGCTAATTCATCACTCCGATTTTCACCTGACAGATAATCTCCGTGTAGCCGTTGCTTCCTTTTCTCTTTACTTTCAGATTGCAGGTATCCTCAGGCTTTTGCTTCATAAGCTGTGTGTTGTACGCGGACACATTCGACACCTCTGTATTGTTTACCGCAACTATCACATCTCCGCTTTGAAGCCCCGAGACAAATGCCGGTGAATCCATGGTAACCTGCTTTATATAAACACCCTTTGGGATGTTATATCTGTTTGCTATTTTTTCTGTAACTGTAGTACAGGTGATGCCTATGTACGGCACATCCGCGCCGCTCTCGAGCTTTTCAATGGCAGGTGACAGGTCGCTTATGCTGACAGCCGTGAGCGTATTGTTTTCCTCCGCCGGATTAAAATCCTGCAGCGAAAGCCCTATGACCTGACCATCTGTATTAATCAGTATACCGCTCTGCAACTTGTTGCTTGCGATATCTGTGGTGAGCACCGAGTAATTGTTGTCCTGCGCCGACAGCTCGTTGGTTGTTGACGTTACAAGACCTGTGAGAATAGCATAGTTTGCCTCAAGCGCAATGACAGATGCTCCTCTTGAAACGATATTTGAATTACCAAGCTCCGCAACCGCTATAGCCCCTGTTGTGGCGTCGTCCAGAAGTGACTTATCCACGGAAATGATTGCTATACCTGTATTGCTGTCATACTTGACCAGCGCAGCATCAGCCATCATGTCGTTTACAAAGGTTACACTAAGCTTATCCGCCTTATCCACTACATTTTTCTCTGTCAGAATGATTAGCTGCTTTCCATTGTCCCTCAGTATCACTCCCACTCCCTGACCCTCGGTCTCATAGGAATTGTTGAAAATATCAGTGGCATCTGTCACACCCGTGACTCCTACTACAAATTTCGAGGCCGAAGCGCCCACGCTGTAGAGCTGGTTCTGCACTGCCTGATAATCTGCGAGTGTAGGCTGATAGGTCTGCAAAGACGGCTCCGAAGAAGTGCCGGACTCTGTGCTTTGTGTACCATTTTCACTATATGCATCATTGCTGTCATCTATGCCAGGCTGCTGTGTGGCTATCTGCACATCATTATTATTTTTTCCATCTGAAGCTTTTTTTGATTGTCTGTTGATAACCGGCAGAAATATAGCAAAAACAATGCTTGCAGCCACTGCAAATGCCACTCCGCATAGTGCTGCTGTGCCTGCTTTTTTTGCAAGTCTTTTTTTATTCAGCGGTTTATCCTTTATCTTTTCTCTGATAAATTGCTCCATATTGTCACCCTGATTAGATGTCTTTAGTTACTATCTTACATTATATTCTGAATTATATTGCGTTGCAACCATATTTTTTGAGTACGGGCTTGTGGCATGTACCCGCCGGACTGCTGCAAGCCCTTACTTTTTGGCTAGTTTAACAAACCGGTTCGTTAAGTATTAAACTTTATGTTATCATCTTGTAATTATCATTTAATACATATTTATTATGGTTTTTTTGAAGATTTTCAGCTATAATATGATAAGCTATACAGTAAATATAAATTTAATATTTAACTACCGAAATATAAGGATATAGAAATGAATAAAAAAGTTTACAAAACATTGGAATATAACAAAATCCTCACCATGCTAAGCAGCTACGCAGCATGTGATGAGACAAAGAAGCGGTGTCTTTCGCTTGAGCCTATCACCGATTTATACGAAATCAGACATCTGCAGACCACCACTGCCGATGCACTAAGCCGCCTGTACAAGGACAGCGGAGTGTCCTTCGTTGGCATACACAATGTGCACGCTTCCCTAAAGAGGCTTGATATCGGTGGTGCACTGAATACGACCGAGCTTCTTCGCATCTGCAGTCTTTTGGAGGTTGCAAAGCGCGTGAAGGCTTATGGCAGAAGCGCCATGGATAATGAGAAACAGGATTCACTCTCCGGTCTGTTTGCAGGGATTGAACCGGTTTCTGCACTCTGCGATGAGATTAAGAGGTGCATTTTATCTGAGGAAGAGATTGCCGATGATGCGAGTCCTGAGCTTTTTAAGATAAGAAAGAGCATACGCGGCATGAACGACAGAATCCATGCGCAGCTCACCAAGCTCATGAACAACAGCACAACGAGGACATATCTGCAGGATGCGGTTGTGACCATGCGCGACGGCAGATATTGTCTGCCTGTAAAGGCTGAGGCTAAGGGCAATGTACCCGGCATGATGCACGACCAGTCATCCACCGGCTCTACCCTTTTTATCGAGCCGATGGCTGTCGTCAATTTGAATAACGAGCTCAAGGAGCTTTTCATAAAGGAGCAGGAGGAGATTGAAAAAATCCTTGCAGCGCTCAGCGACAAGGTTGCCATGAATGCGGCTGCTTTGGAGCAGGACTATGAGATTCTTTCAGAGCTTGACTTCATTTTTGCAAAGGCAAATCTGGCTAAATCATATAACGGTGTGGCACCTGAGTTCAACACCGAGGGGCATATCAATATCAGAAAGGGCCGTCATCCGCTTTTGGATGCTAAAAAGGTGGTCCCTATAGATGTACGGCTCGGCGAGGACTATAAGCAGCTCATCATCACCGGACCAAACACCGGCGGTAAAACGGTTTCACTAAAGACTGTCGGACTTTTGACTCTCATGGGTCAGGCAGGTCTTCACATTCCTGCGGCTGACAGGTCAAAGCTCGCCATCTTTGAGGATGTCTTTGCGGATATAGGCGATGAGCAGAGTATTGAGCAAAGTCTCAGTACCTTCTCGTCTCACATGACCAATATCGTAAAAATTCTTGAAAAAGCTGACGACAGAAGCCTCTGCCTGTTCGATGAGCTCTGCTCGGGAACCGACCCGACAGAGGGTGCGGCACTTGCCATCTCAATTTTAAACAGACTGCACCAGTATGGCGCCATCACCATGGCCACCACACACTACAGTGAGCTGAAGGTATATGCGCTTTCCACAGACGGTGTGGAAAATGCCTGCTGCGAGTTCAATGTGGAGACTTTAAGCCCTACCTACCGCCTGTTAATCGGTATTCCTGGAAAGAGTAACGCATTTGCAATCTCATCAAAGCTTGGTCTGGACGAAAGCATCATCGAGGATGCAAAAAGCAGGATTAATGATAACGACCTTGATTTTGAGGATCTGATTGCAAGCCTCGAGTCACAGCGACAGACTATCGAAAAGGAACAGCTTGAAATCAACAGCTACAAGGCCGAGATTGAAAAGCTCAAGAAACAGCTCGAAGAGAAAAATGAGCGCATAGACAAGAGCAAAGACAAGATTTTACGCGAGGCAAATGAGGAAGCCTACAAGATACTGCAGGATGCAAAGGAGCTCGCCGACAAAACCATCCGCAATTTCAACAAATACGGACAGGGACAGGCTCCTATGAGCCAGATGGAAAAAGAGCGCTCTGCCCTTCGTGACAAGATGAATGACAAGGAAAAGAAGCTGTCAGACATCAAGAAAAACACTGCCAAGGCAAATCACAAGGCGCCTAAGAAGCTGCGCATCGGTGATTCTGTGCTTGTGCTCTCCCTCAATCTGAAGGGAACCGTCCACACTCTGCCAAACGCCAAGGGCGATTTATATGTGCAGATGGGTATACTGCGCTCGCTGGTTAATATTAATGACCTCGTGCTCTTAAACGACGATGTATCTCCTGCCAAGAAGTACGGCGGCAGCGGAAGCAAGATAAAGATGAGCAAATCAATGTCAGTTTCATCAGAAATCAACCTGATTGGAAAGACTACGGATGAGGCACTTGCTCTCTTGGATAAATACTTAGACGACGCATATATCGCTCATCTTTCATCAGTGCGCATTGTCCACGGAAAAGGCACCGGTGCACTGCGAAAGGCTGTTCATGGACTTTTGAAGAGGACAAAAACTATTGCGGAATACCATCTCGGTGAGTTTGGTGAGGGCGATGCCGGAGTAACCATCGCAACCTTTAAATAACGACAATGTACTTTTACGGAATATAAATAAATTTTAAGAAGGAGATTAGAAATGGCTGTTAAACAGAAAATACTGATAGTAGACGACGACAACAATATAGCAGAGCTTATATCTCTATATCTGACCAAGGAATGCTATGACACCAAAATCGTAAATGATGGTGAGCAGGCTCTTATCGCGTTCGAGCACTACAAGCCAAACATGCTTCTTTTGGACCTCATGCTTCCGGGCATAGACGGCTATCAGGTATGCCGTGAGATACGTGCAAAGTCCGATGTGCCGATTATCATGCTCTCCGCAAAGGGCGAGGTATTTGACAAGGTTTTAGGCCTGGAGCTTGGCGCCGACGACTATATACTCAAGCCCTTTGACTCAAAGGAGCTTGTGGCAAGAGTCAAGGCCGTGCTCAGACGCTTCCAGCCTGCAAAGCCTGAGGCCTATGCTTCCGTAGATATCAAGTGTGTGGAGTACCCGGGGCTTATTGTGAATCTGTCCAACTACTCTGTCACTTATGACGGACAGCAGATTGATATGCCGCCAAAGGAGCTTGAGCTATTATATTTTCTTGCCTCATCTCCAAATCAGGTGTTTACAAGGGAGCAGCTTCTGGACAACATATGGGGCTATGAATATGTCGGTGACACCCGCACTGTCGATGTGCATGTAAAGCGTCTCCGCGAGAAAATCAAGGACAAGCCAACCTGGCGCATCGCAACTGTCTGGGGCATCGGATACAAGTTTGAGGTAAAATAAATAATGAAGCATACCATCTACTCTAAGCTGTTAATCAGCTACCTGATTTACGGTGTCATCGCTTTTTTCATTATATGCACCTTTACACAGCATCTCACCACAGACTATATCGAAAAGCAGGAAGCATCCAATCTCTACAGGGAGGCCTCCATCATAGCAGGTGACTATGCCAGTGAATACTTTGGTTCATCCATGTCGCTTAGCGATTTCCAGAATCACATGAAAATCGTAGCCGACTATATGGATGCCGAGGTATGGGTGGTCAGCCCTGACGGTGAGCTGCTCATGGACTCAGATGATCCGTCAATAGGCATTGATATCCAAAATGACAGTTCTAAGCCTGTAGTGATAAATGGATTTGATGTCACCGATTTTGGCAGCGACAACTATATGATTGGAGATTTTTACGACTCCTTCAAACATAGGATGCTGTCCGTATTTTCCCCGGTAAATGTCTCGTACCAGAATATCGGCTACATAGTCATTCACAAGACAATGAGCCATATCACGGCAGGTGTAAACGGTTTTATGAATATCTCCTTTTACACTGTAGCGCTCATTTTTGTAGTGGCATTTATTATGCTTGTCACGATGAGCCGCTCCATTTACCGTCCTATTTCCAAAATCACAAAGACCGCAAAGAAGTATGCAAAGGGCGATTTCACTGCCCAGATTGATGTACATTCCAATGACGAAATCGGCTATCTGGCAAACACACTAAACTACATGGCAACTGAGCTTGATACGCTTGAGGAGGATCAGCGCAAGTTTGTTTCCAACGTGTCACACGATTTTCGCTCCCCTCTTACCTCGATAAAGGGCTACGTGGAGGCCATGCTGGACGGAACCATTCCTGTTGAGATGCAGGATAAATATTTAAATATCATACTTTTTGAGACCGAGAGGCTTAATAAGCTCACCAAGAGTCTTATCGATCTGAACCAGTTCGGTCATCACGGCATACACCTGGATATTGCTGATTTTGACATCAATACAATGATCCGCACGACAATCCTTACCTTCGAGGGTAAATGCAGTGAAAAGGGCTTAAGCTTTGACCTGCTGCTCACCGGAAAAGAGCTTTTCGTGCGCGGTGATATGGTTAAAATCCAGCAGATTCTTTACAACCTGATTGACAACGCCGTGAAGTTTTCAAATAATGATTCGAGTATCAAGATTGAGACGAGTATCAGAAATGAAAAGGTGTTTATATCAGTAAAGGATCACGGTATCGGTATACCAAAGGACAGCCTTTCAAAGATCTGGGAGCGCTTCTACAAGAGTGATTTATCCCGCGGAAAGGATAAGCGCGGTACGGGACTTGGCCTGTCTATAGTTAAAGAAATCGTGCAGGCACATGGTGAGAATATAAATGTGATAAGTACTGAGGGTGTGGGAACTGAGTTTATATTTACGCTGCCGCTCAGCAAAAAAGAAGGGTGAGCACAGCTAATCATATGATAGGTGTGGTGGGCGCCTCGCTTTTTAGGTTGTGAGGTTGCCGGCATAGCACACAGTATATTCCTCAGAAAAATGTGAAGTCAGCCGCGGTTGTTTATCCGGACAGATTATGGTTTTATTTATGTTTTCTTTCTTCTTTAATTTATGGAACTCCGCGGCAGTTCACATTTTTCTTCGGAACACACTGTATGCTCTCCGGCTAATTCAGGTTTACGAGCGAGGCGCTTTGCTACCTTGCATTCTGGCAGTGCCGGACTTATTTACTGGCGTGAAATTTTGTCCGGCACTTTTTACTTTTTAAATTTAAAGCTCATTTCACTTATGCGAAATGAGCTTATTTAATAGTTATATATTGTTTATAAATATTCTGAGCCGCCTTGAAAACACAAGAAAAACTGATTTTAAATAATGACGCTTATATCATATTTTACGGTTCATATTTGCTGCCTGCCGGGTCGGTTACTGTGTAGTCGCCGCCGGATATGTCGGCTGTGGTTTCAAAGTCTGTGATGTCCTGATTTACGGTACCATCGAACAGGTCATATGTGAAGGTGTAGCCCTGTGCCGATACTGCTTTGACATATATTTTGATATTGCTTGCGGCTGTGACAGGGATTAAGTCTTCGATTTTGACTGTGCCTTCGAGGCTATGGAGCTTACCGTCGTCCTCTTTTGAGGCATCAGAGGTATCATTTTCGGTGTTATTCTTTGAGCCATCTTTTTTGGCATCATCCTTCCGACTTAAGGCGGATGTGATGGAGTCTGTGTCTGCAGAGTCTGCACTATCTGTACCGTTTTCTGCCAACAGCTGTCGGATATCGTATGTCTTTAGCTCTGTATCTGAGCTTGCAACCACGAGCTGCACACTGTTAAAGTCAAAGTAATCATTTCCCATGACCGCTACATCTACATCTGTGCCAAGCTTTATGCTGCCATTGTCAAAGGTTGGTTTATTGGCAAGTATGCCTGATGCTACATTTTTGAACACTGATGTCACACCTTCAAACTCATCGAGCACCTCTGTGCTTCTCTTATTTCCGTCAACAAACAGAAATGTCACATTGCCTGCATAGTCATCAGACAGTGGAAGTGTGGCCTCACCCGTATACTTGATGCCGTTTAGCTCGAGCGGTATCTCGTTTGTACCGAAAAATACACTGGTTTTTGTATCCTCTGTGTACTCCTTTGGCACCACCGAGACAGAGACTGTGTATGTCTTATCGGTAAAGTCTGCTCTTTTTAAGGAAATATCCCAGTCTGTTATGAGGCTGGCCTCCTCCTCAAGGGTGGACTTGATATCATCCTGCATGGTCTGCACATCGGAAAGTATCACCGATGTGTTGTCTGAGGTGTATGACATCTGTGTCTCGAGCTTTTTTATCCTGTTATTAAGCAATACTGCCCCCGCAATAAGTGCGGCGAGCAGTATTATGGTAATCGCATTGAAAATATTTTTTTTCAAATTCATATTATAGTGTTATTCCTCATCTTCCTCTGCAGCTATAGCTATTCCAAGCTCCTCAAGCTGCTTTGGATCTACAGTTCCGGGTGCCTCTGACATGAGGTCCGAAGCGTCCTTTACCTTAGGGAATGCAATAACCTCCTTGATATTGTCTGTATGCAGCATATGCATGCAGATACGGTCAACACCGAAGGCAAGTCCTGCGTGTGGCGGTACACCATATGAGAATGCATCAAGCAGGAATCCAAACTGCTCATGTGCACGCTCCTTTGTGAAGCCAAGCACCTCAAACATCTTCTCCTGGATGTCATCCTGATGGATACGCACTGAGCCTCCACCGAGCTCTGTACCATTGAGTACGATATCATATGCCTTTGCACGAACTGCGCCCGGATCTGAGTCTATCTTGTCCCAATCCTCCTCCATAGGCATGGTGAATGGATGATGCATTGCCATAAATCTGTTTTCCTCATCAGACCACTCAAGGAGTGGGAACTCTGTTACCCAGAGGAAATTGTACTTGTTCTCATCAATCAGGCCAAGCTCAGCTCCGAGCATGAGACGAAGCGCTCCAAGTACATTCCATACGATTTTATTCTTGTCAGCTGCGAAAAGAAGTAAATCTCCCGGCTTTCCGTTCATCTTTGCAACAAGTGCATCAAGCTCAGCTTCTGTCATAAACTTGGCAAATGATGACTTGTATGTACCATCCTCATTGATGCACAGATAAGCAAGTCCCTTTGCTCCACAGCCCTTTGCGTGCTCTACAAGCTTGTCAATCTTCTTACGAGGCATCTTTGCCTGTCCCTCTACATTGATACCGCGGACAGAGCCACCGTTTTCAAGAGCTCCTGTGAATACTCCAAAGCCACAGTCCTTTACCACTTCCGAAACATCGCAAAGCTCCATACCAAAGCGTGTATCAGGCTTGTCAGAACCAAATCTGTCCATAGCCTCCTGCCAAGGCATACGCTTAAACGGAATCTCAACATCCACATTTATGACCTCTTTAAAAAGGTGCTTTAACAGTCTCTCATTTACCTCGATTACATCATCGATATCTACAAATGAAAGCTCCATATCGGCCTGTGTAAACTCAGGCTGTCTGTCTGCACGCAGATCCTCATCACGGAAGCATCGTGCAATCTGGAAATATCTGTCATAGCCTGAAGCCATCAGAAGCTGCTTAAAGAGCTGTGGTGACTGTGGAAGCGCGTAAAAATGTCCGTGGTGTATACGGCTTGGCACGAGATAGTCTCTGGCGCCCTCAGGTGTAGACTTGCAAAGGATTGGTGTCTCTATCTCCAAAAATCCCTCGTTTGCCATAAAGTCACGCATCACGCGAAGCACATTGCTTCTGAGCATGAGATTTCTCTGGATATCAGGACGGCGAAGATCCAGATAACGGTATTTAAGTCTGATGTCCTCGCTAGTCTTTGAATTCTCCTCAATATGGAATGGAGGTGTCTGTGCCTCTGAAAGCACTCTGATTGATGTAGCGATAACCTCGATATCACCTGTCTTTAAGCTCTCATTGACAGCAGCTGTTCTCTTCTGGACAGTTCCCTCAACTGCGATGACGAACTCACTTCTTAAGGTGCCTGCCTTTTCAAAGCCATCTGCACCTACATTTTCCTCACCGAATACTATCTGAAGTATTCCGCTTCTGTCTCTTAAATCTACGAAAATGAGACTTCCTAAATTTCTTCTCTTCTGTACCCAGCCCATCACGGTGACCTTCTCACCGATATTGGCATTTGATACCTCTGTACATCTATGGCTTCTATGTAAGCCCTGCATTGATTCTGCCATTTTATACTCCTTATATTTCTAATATATATTTATTCTAATAACTGTTTGGTACCACTGCTACACAGCTAAACTGCTGCTTATCAGATTCCTATCTGTTAAAGAACTCAACAAACTCCTCGTAGCCCTCTTTCATAAGCTGCTCCTTCTGGAATTTCTTGTTCTTGTTCATGCGCACAACAAGCACCTGCTGTCCGTTTGCTCTTGCGTCTTTTGCCTGGTTCATGACATCAACAAGCTTGTCTGCCGGATATTTCTTCTCAACCAGATAAGCCACCTTCTTTGGACTCTCAGGAATCTTGAAGCCGCTCTCCATGAGAAGCAGGATAATTCTCTCAAAACCGATTGAAAAACCACAGGCCGGTACATCATTTCCGGTGAACTTTCCAATCATCTTGTCATATCGTCCGCCACCGCCACAGGCTGCGCCAAGCTCAGGCATTGATATCTCAAAAATAGTTCCTGTGTAGTAGCTCATTCCACGAACAAGTGTAGGGTCAAATACGAGCTCAAACTTTGCTCCCTTTGTGGCATTAACAGCCGTAGCTATCTCTGTCATATTTGTAACCACTTCTTCGTCTAAATATTCACCGAGCTTTTCTGAAAGTATATTTACACCCTCAGTGACATCCCTTGTCTGCTCCAAAAGCTTGAACAAATCAAGATATTTGTCAATATTTTCCTGTGGGTAGCCATCCTGTGCAAGCTCACTTGCAACACCTTCCACTCCTATCTTGTCCATCTTATCGAGTGTGATAAATACGCTGTCGTAGTCCTCCTCAGCGAAACCACTGTAAGCAGCCATTGCCTTTAGGATTCTTCTCTCGTTGATTCTTATCTCAAAGTTCTCGAAGCCGAGTCTGCCGATTGTGGTAGTGGTTGCTGTAATCAGCTCTATCTCTGCCAGATTGCTTGGCTCTCCGAGTATATCTATATCACACTGTGTAAACTGTCTGTAGCGGCCTCTCTGAGGTCTGTCTGCTCTCCACACACTGCCCATCTGAAGTGCCTTAAACGGCGATGGCAGGTTGTTGGCATTGTTTGAATAATATCTTGAAAGTGGCACTGTAAGGTCATAGCGCATTCCAAAGTCTACTACATCCGACTCTTCCTTTGCTGTCTCCAGATTCAGCTTCTCGCCTCTCTTCATTACCTTGAAGATCAGCTTCTCATTTTCTCCGCCCTGCTTGCTTGTGAGATTTGCTATATTCTCCATGCATGGTGTCTCTATCGGTGTAAATCCGAAGCTTCTATATGTATCCTTGATCACACTTGTCACATAATCACGGATTTCCATCTCTGCAGGTAATATATCCTTCATGCCGTTGACCGGCTTTTTGCTCAGTGCCATTTGGTTTCCTCCATCTATATTAAAATATTGAATTCATTAGCTATTCTATTATACTTTTCGGTTTTGCAATCGTCAAGGGTTACAGGGGATTTTGCTGTATGTGCTATAGGACGGGCTGCAAGCCACGGCACCGTTAGGGCACACGCATATGCTTTGCTTTCGCTACGCTTTGCCGCTAAGATACTGTACGGATTATGCTTTTTATTCTTCTATGCTTGACGAAACCGTCGAAACGCGCCTTCCATGGCGCGGTTCTCCTTGACTTGCCCTCCATGGCAAGTCATTTCTGTGCTTCATGTGCATAATCCTACAGTATCTAAGCGGCTTTGCTATTCGCTCAATCAAATGCATATGCGTGCGCCACAGCGGTGCCGTGGCTTGCAGCCCTTACTCTGTGACAATATTTTCATTTGCACGGTTTCTTCCTAGTTTCTTCAATAAACTTGGTTGTACTGCAAAGGTAACGTACATCTGCTGTGAAAGGTTACAAATGCTAATGTTCGTCTACTGTGGAAAATTTCAGATGCTAATGTGCTTCTACTGAGGTGGATTGAAAATGCTAATGCACATCTACTGCAGTGAATTACAAATGCTAATGCACATATACTGTGGCGGATTGCAAATGCTAATGCACATCTACTGTGGTGGATTGCAAATTCCGCACGGAGACAAGCCCATGGATTTTGCTTCATCAAGCGTTACCTCTGTGTCACTCTTTTTCAAGGTCCGACAACCCGCACGGTGGTATTTCTTGCCGGTTGCAGTGATATGAACCATCGTCTCGCTGTTTGAAGAATCTACAGCGCTATTTTCTGCTGCTGAGCTGTCTGAGCCTGATGATGCACTTCCTGTCGTACTGCCTGAAGAGCCGGATTCTCCTGCCTCGCTTCCAGTGCTGCTCTGCGAGCCTTCATTCTGCGGTGTACCCGTCTGAGCGCTCTGCTGCGGAGTGGTGCCATCCAGCCAGCTGTCACCATTCTCATAATTTATTCCGACTCCGGGCTGCACATTATAACAATAGACATTAAAAAGTATGCCGCCACCGTTATCCTCAACCGACTTTGCCTCTATGAGAACACCGTTTGCAACAAGATTGCTGCCCGAAAACATCGGAGTTACTCTGTAAAGCACATGATTTCCTGTATTGTTTACATAATCCGCTACCAGATTCTCAAACGGCAGCATGCCCTCCACATTCAGGTATCTCGTACCGGTAATAAGATTCTTCGGATTGGCATTCTCCCCGGCAAGCTGATAGCCAATAAGATGACAGCGATTATATAAATACCTGTCCTTTATCACATCATACTTCACCGTATGCCAGCCTGATGGCTTTATCATGCCTATCTTGCCACGCTCCTCAGTCGGCATGATATCCTTGCAGATATTGGCATAAGCCACACCGCATCTGCCAAGTGAATCCAAATCACTGTAATTTTCAAAAGCAGTGGTAATCATATCGCTGTCCGTAAAAAAAGGCTCATTATTGTTGACAGCCACGTATGCCTTGCCATCATATGCAGGAATCGCATCAAGTGAAACATAAGAATTGTTGTTTACAAGATCCTCCTGTGGCCCATCCGCATTATCCTTGCTGCCTAAAGCACCGGAAGAATCCTCACCTGCCACTACAGCTCCTGCGGCATGCCCGGCACCTTCAGTGCCGGATAAATCAGCGGAGGCACAGCCTGTAAAAATTGTAGCAATTGCAAGTAATTCACATAGTGTAATTGCAGCTGTTTTCCTTAACTTTAGCCATATGTTCATATAAAATCACTCTTTCTATCAATCGATTGATATTGGATTTTCCCTAATTACAATAAATTAAATAAATACTTAAATTACTAAACCTAATATACTTTTATTTCCTCACTTTATTTATTATAGCAAACATTTGTTTGTTTTTCAACCCTTGCTGTAAAGCTATGCATTTCACACTATTGGGGTATGTTAGCGACTTTCCCCGATAGTACGCGCCTATGTCGCGTAAACTAAAAAAAGGTTTCGAGCAAATACTCGAATCCTTATAAATACCAGCTTATTAAACTATCATTTAAGATTGCTCGATGATACTAACAACTCTTGAACTTCTTTTTAGAAAATATACACACAATCAAAACCTATATGTATATTTTCTAAAAAATAAAAAAGAAGCCAGACGCATCCAACTCTCTTAGGCATAGTCCGCAGACGTCCGCCGCAATTCTGTAATATTATGCCATAATGAAAACTTTTATGCAATAGCACTTTTAAAGTTTCCACAAATATTTTTGAAGTTACTGTTCACACCTAACAGTATGACCAGCGACGCTCTTAGGTGGATTACCACCACAGCGTAAGGGCCGTAAGCCCCGCCTGGCGGGTGCACACGGATTCTCGTGAGAGCGCATAGCGAAGCTGTTTAGATACTGTAGGATTATGCCCGTGAAGCACAGAAATCCGCAGCCATGGACGGCTGGGGAAGGCGTTATGCGCCACGGACGGCGCATAAAAGCCGGTTTCGTCGAGCATTGAAAACCCAAAAGCATAATCCGTACAGTATCTTAACAGCGCAGCGTAGCGAAAACGAGAGTCCGTGTGCACCACGACCGGGCGGATCTTACGGCCCGAACTCAAAAAAGCCACCCCAGGCATAACACCCGGTGTGGCTTTTAATCATGTATTATGAAATTATGTGAATCACCTAATGTGAATCATCACTGCTATATTGCTGAACAAATCTACTCACAAAGCTTAGAAAACTCATCCGCAACAAACTGAACCTTGGTTCCGATAATAACCTGAACAGAATTCTTGCCAGGCTTCATAACGCCTGCAACACCTGCAGATTTAATCTTCTTGTCATCAACCTGAGTGATATCCTTAACCTCAAGTCTGAGTCTTGTGATGCAGTTGTCAATGCTTGCAATATTGTCTTTGCCACCGCAGCCCTCAAGAATAGTCTTTGCAACTGCTGTGTAGTCATTGTTAGAAAGCACTGCCTTCTTCTCTGCCTCAACATCATCGTCCTCTCTACCAGGGGTCTTAAGATCCCATTTCTTGATAGCGAAATAGAATACAATGTAGAATACGATAAAAGCTGCGATTCCAAGAGGAATGATGAGCCATGTCTTTGCTGCAGCCGGAAGTGAAGATGAGAATAATAAATCCATCGCGCCGGCTGAGAATGAGAAGCCTGCTCTAAATCCAAGAGCTACTGTAATCATTGTGAAAATACCATAAAGTAAAGCATAAATCACATAGAGAACAGGAGCAAGGAACATAAATGCAAACTCGAAAGGCTCTGTAACACCACAGATGAATGCACAGATAGCTGCAGAAGCAAGGATACCGATGGCAGCCTTTTTCTTAGCAGGCTTTGCACACTTAACCATGGCAAGTGCTGCACCAGGAATACCAAACATCATACATGGGAAGAAACCTGACATGTACATTCCGAGGCTCCATGAAACATCCTTTGATGTCTCGCCATTCCAGAAATGAGAGAGGTCTCCAAGTCCGATAGTATCGAACCAGAATACGTTGTTTAATGCGTGGTGTAATCCTGTAGGGATTAACAGACGGTTCAGGAATGCATAGATACCTGCGCCGACTACGTCAAAACCAACGATTGCTTTACCGATAGCTACAAGAGCACCGAAAAGTAATGGCCATACAAACAGTAATACTACAGATACAAGGATTGAAACAACACCTGCGATAATTGCTACGCAACGCTTGCCGCTGAAGAATGACAGCCAGTCAGGAAGCTTTGTATCCTTAAATCTGTTGTAACACAAAGAACCAATAACACCGGCTAAGATACCGATAAATGGGTTTGCAATCTTGTCGAATGCAAGTGTCTTTGTAGCGCTGTCAGCGATAGATGGCATGATTTTTGTAACAAAGTCTGTAGACAGGAGTGTTGTCATCATCAGCCATGAAGCTAAAGCTGCAATACCGCCGGTACCGTCGTTCTTTTCCGACATACCGACACCAACGCCGATTACAAAAAGGATGGCCATGTTGTCAATCAAAGCGCCCCCTGCTTTAACTAAAAACAGACCTATTAAATTACGTACACCCTCGATGTCACCACCCTGCATGGTTGCAGGACATAAATAATATCCAATACCCATGAGGATACCACAGATAGGAAGTACTGCTACGGGAAGCATTAAAGCTTTACCCAGTTTTTGAAGAAATTTCATAAATTTCCCCTCCTTTACATTATGTATACTAAACTGGAGATACTCCAATAAAGTTCGTTATTATTATATAATTATATTCAAATCTACGCGAGACTTAAAATCTCATCACCGGCGGATACATTCCCCTCTTTGAGTATCTTTATCTCACTATAATCAGCAGTGTTGCCAATTAAAACCGGAGTAATGACATTAAGATCTGCTGCCTTAATCTGCTCCAGGTCAGCCTCCATCAAAAGGTCACCCTTCTTCACCTGATCACCAACGGAAATATGTGATTTAAAAGGAGCACCCTTTAGTATCACTGTATCCAGACCAATGTGCAAAAGCAGCTCGACTCCCTGAGTGGTCGTCATGGTAAAAGCATGAAGCGTATCAAATACAGCTGTCACCTCACCATCCGCCGGAGCGTAAAACCTGCCCTCAGAAGGAATCACGGCCACACCGTCTCCCAATATCTTCTCAGAAAAAGTAGGATCCGGAACCTCTGTAATAGGAACCACTCTGCCGTTGCACGGAGAACAGATCACCTTTCCCTTTGACTTATTCTTGAAAAAACCTAACATGATATCTCCTTTCCGTCGATATACACACTCACAATATCCAAATCATCATTGAGAAGCACAAAATCTGCTCTCTTTCCTGCAGAAATGCTGCCTGCTTCATCATAGATGCCAATCTCCTTAGCCGGATTGGCTGTAGCACACATAATTGCCTCCTCAAGCGGAATACCTGCCTGCCTTACTGTGAAACGCATACAATCCATCAGATTTGTTGCCGAGCCTGCAATTGTCCCATCATGGAGTGTGGCAAGCGAACCTCTGACCGTCACTGCCTGTCCACCGAGTGTATACTCGCCATCCTCAAGCCCTGTGGCTCTCATGCTGTCACTTATTAAAATCATGCGCTCAGCCCCAAACATGGCAAATGTCGCCCTGATAACCGACGGATGAATATGCACTCCGTCACAAATGAGCTCTGCATGACATTTTTTTGAATCTCTCACAGCCCCGATAACTCCCGGATTTCTGTGATGAAGCGGTGGCATCGCATTATACAAATGTGTAGCATGGCTTGCACCATGCTCAATAGCCTCTACTGCGGTGTCATAATCCGCCGCTGTGTGTGCTATTGAAACCACAACACTTCCTCTTACCCTGTCTATAAAATCAATCGCGCCCGGCTCCTCCGGAGCGATATCTACAAGCTTTATCAAGCCATGGGCCGCATCCTGAAGCTCACAGAAATAATCATAATCACATCGCATGATATTCTCTGCCGCCTGTGCGCCCTTTTTAGAAGGACTGATAAAAGGTCCCTCCATATTGATACCTACAAGATGTGCACCACCATGATAATTATAATCACCGGCATTTTTCATGACACTCAAAAGCTCATCCCTTTGAATGGTCATAGTAGCCGGACACACGCTCGTCACTCCGACAGAAGCCTCGTATGCTGTAATCACATCAAGTGCCTCTGTGGTACCGTCACACATATCAGCTCCCTTGCATCCATGAAAATGAATATCCACAAGACCCGGTATCATGATAAGACCTGATGCATCTATAATCTCCTGCGATTCGCTGTCATTAGCCGCGTCCGTGTCAGCTGTTCTCTCCAAAACACTGTCAAAACGGCCATCCTTAACGACAACATCGCCTTGCATGAAGCTGCCATCCTCTGTAAATACCCTTGCATTTTTTATTATCATATACATGCACCTTCTCAACTAAAAAACATCTACAAACAACTCAATGCAGCCTCATCCGCTACAAGCGTAACATCATTGTGCAGCTGCAATACAGAAGCCGGCACCTGTGGTGTAATCGGTCCAAAGAAAGCCTTGTGAACAATCTCTGCCTTATCCTCACCACTTGCAACAATAAGAATCTTCTTAGCCTGCATGATGGTCTTGATGCCCATTGTATAAGCCTGCTTCGGAACATCATCAGCCGATGCAAAAAAGCGCTTATTAGCCTCAATAGTAGACTCTGTAAGATTCACACAGTGTACCTGCTTGTCAAAAGACTCGCCCGGCTCATTAAAACCGATATGACCATTGTGTCCGATACCAAGAAGCTGTAAATCAACACCGCCAAGAGACTGAATCAGCTCTGTATAGCGCTTGCACTCCTTCTGTGAATCCGGCTCCATGCCGTTTGGCAGGTGAGTATTCTCAACCGGAATATTCACATGATCAAACAAATTCTGATGCATAAAATAATAGTAGCTCTGGTCATTCTCACGGCTTAATCCCTTGTACTCATCAAGATTCACCGTCATAACCTCTGAGAAGTCCAAATCCCCCTTCTTGAACCACTCAACGAGCTGCTTATACAAGCCGATAGGTGTAGAGCCTGTAGCCAGTCCCAATACACAATTAGGCTTCATAATCACCTGTGCCGATACGATATTTGCAGCCTTTCTGCTCATATCTGCATAATCCTTAGCATTATATATTCTCATGAAAAATCCCTCCAATTCGTAAAATATATCCAATACTATCTGCACAACCTTCAAATGTGCTGCTTGATTGCATATATGCATTTTACCCTATATAGTACATTTTGTCCAGTACTTTTTGTCATATTTTGCATATTTTATAAAAAAAACATTAAATTTTAATGCGGTAAAGTGGTAAAATTGCATAAAAATTCACTTCAAGAGAGCTCTTTCACCGTGCATGAATATTGCTTGCTTTTCTTAGTTATAGTTCAAAGTTAAGATTAATCACATTACAGAACAATAACCCTTATAGTATCATCTCCAAGAGTAAAAAATAATCCAATAGACTTGTTAACTATCGTTCTTTCATACTCTTTTTGAGAACACATAGCATATAAGGTAACATTATCATCAATTTTTGCAGCCACAAATCTATTTCTTTTCTCATAGTTTTCGTCCTTACGGATGGGTAATAGTATAGCTAAAAACCCCAAAATACTAGTAAGTTCCTGCAAAGTTTACCATATCCACTGATTACGTACCTCGTTTGCCTCATCAGATGATTTACAAATCTCACGCCATTTTTCCACACCCTTACCGCAATTTACTGTCTTCCAATCAAATAGTCTAAAAGCCAGAGCCGCACAAGCCTGTCTAAGCTCAATACAATGCTTAATATCTTTCATGGCAGCATTATCGTAGTTAACTAATTCTGCCAAAAAAAACAGTAATCTATCTATTCTTTCAATTCCAATAGTATCTATAACCGTATTCTTCGCATATACCAGATTATGTAATATCCATATAGCTGAAAGCAATCCTGGTTCTTTCCTAAGCTCAATTAATTCGACTATCTTTCCAAGCATTTGACTGGTAGTAACACTATCAGGATAACGTATAATATACTTTTCCATAGCTCTAAGTGAATCTATTGATTGAGATTCATTCATTGCAAAAATATTCTCTTGTACATCACGCTCCCATTGTTCATCCCGCAAAATAAATATATCAAAACACTTTGTGTAAATCCCCTTTTCATTCATTTCATGTGCCAATTTAATAAGAATCTCTCGTGCTTCATCGGAAATCATACCATTACAATTTTCCAGCACAGCTGCTATTGCATATACAGCTTTTCTAGAATTATCCTCAAACATAATATTTGCTGTATTCTCTGCGATTTTGTACCAGTATTTACTTATCTTATTTATAATAATAAGCACATCGTTTTCATTCCAATAGCCCAGCTCCGTATTTGCACATAAAAGTGTCAATTGTTTTAAATACAAATCATTGCTATCCTTAGCAATATCATTTGTAATAAAATAATTCTTAACCGACAATTTGGGAATTGATTCATCAATGTATGGCAGCGTTTCATATACCCATAAGTAATAACCGGCCAATTTTGGCAATTGAGTTTTCTCTTCAATATTTGACCAAAGTAACTTCACATATTCATCATGCTGTTTAGTGTTTAAAAGATGATATTCATCTAAAATCTTTAATCTTACGACTTTTGTCTTCCATTCGTAATCAGACTTCCAATCATCTTTTAATAGCCAATTTATCACATCTTCATCTATCAACACATGATATTCTTCAAACAAAGTATCCAATCCTTGCTTGTTAAAATAACAGTCAAAAATATCTATTCCATTTGAACCGTCAACTCTCGAATGCATTGTTACTTGCTCTACAATCTCAGTTTCCATCATTAGAGGAAGTAGCTTAACCTTCATGCGTTCGGATATTTGCCGTAATAGCTTATCCATTAATTGAGTTACTTCAAATCGAGGTGGAATGTTCCTATAACTCATAATTTTCTGAATAAACTGTAATTCCTTTTTTTGCATCCTTTCAGATGCCCGGCTTGAAAATCTTTGCAATAATATCGGAACATTTTCCCTTATATGCCCAGCTAAATATTCCGGGAAACCATTTCCCATTGCAATTATTTCACCGATATTAACCTCAATAGCATTTATTAAAATATCTATAACATCGTCAATATACCCACTCTCTAAATCCATTACAAATTTTCTATTAACAAGTTTTTCTATTGTCCCTGTACTTGAACAACGAACTAACAGTAACAAACCCAGTCTATTATTAATATCGCAAATAGAAGATATCAAAGACAATTCCATATCTGAAATAACAGTAACGCATCCACATTTAAATGGGATTCCAAGTTTCTCTAACACTTTATAAAGCTGGTAGCCTTCCGCATGACCCGAACGACTATATGAGCATATGGTCATTGTGCTCCTGTTTAGTTCAAATGTTTCCTTTTCAAATTGATTATCAACACAATGGTTAAAAAGTTCTTTAGCAACATTATTTTTCCATGATTCCCAGTTAAAAAATTCTTTTTTCCGGTCAATCTCTTCTAATATCTCATCGATTCCCATTTGTTCAAATTCGTATTTTCCTTTATGTAAAGAATATGCCTGCTGACAAATAGAAAGTAATTGTAATACCGATGCCTCTAAACTCTTTAGATAATAATTTTCATTATTCTCATCTACTTTACAAATTAAATCTTGTCTGAGCTGCTTTAACTTTTCAAGTGATTCTTCCAATTTTCCACATTCCAAATCGAGCCCTATTACCAACAGTCTCTGTTCATAACACTCCTCCGGAATATCGCACTGATCCAACTCCCTTCTCAAACTCGGTATATCTAATTTAAAATAACATGCCTTAGCTCTTTCTATCATTAAGTCGACTTTACCATTATTTCCACTATCCTGATAGACAATCAAAATGTCCATAAGACGCTGCCATTCGTTCCAATTCATAGACTCCCTATAACAAGAAAGCAGTATCTGTCCTATATAGAACCACTTTCGTATTTTGTCTGAACCACCGGCATTTTCCTTAATTTTTACATAATACTTGTCCCATATCTGCCTTAAGTGAAATACTTCATACTCGCTATATGGTAGCATTGTTTTTATACGTCTCCAGCACAATTCATAAGCAAAATCCAACATTACGTCAATATCTTCCGTCTCATGCTTTTGTAACAATCCATTCTCGTCAGTATACATACTTAACTCTACAGCCGTATTATATGGAATAATATACCAACCCGGATATTCATCACGTTCCTTTTGCCACGTTTCTGTTAGTTTAATAATATCATCCGTATAGCTATCTTTGTGCGCAAATATACCATCAACTTCCACCCTCTCCAAATGCCATTCAAGTAATGTATATGAACTCTTATCCTGCCAGTCTTCATGTGTCGTTGGACTCTTTTGATTGTATTCACCATCATTTTGACTCATCAATTCAAGAATCTTATTGAGCGTCTCGTTACTAGATTGCGTTGAAGCCATCAAACTATTAACATTGTCATGGATATCTCCCAGGCAATAAGAACCATACCTTTGCGGAAATAACTTTTTAATTTGATAAATTACTATATCCTCAAAATGTTTCTTGCATCTAGCTTTATTGATGCTATCAAGTTCACTTAAAGAAAGTAAATCATTAACACATCTATCCAAATCATTTAGCCAATCAAAACTATTACTCTTTCTTATTTCATTAGCTAAAAGTCTCATAGTTTCCTCACAGAACAAAATCTTCCTAATGTCATTCTGCTCTGTGTTATCTTTTTCATATTCAGCAACCGTTTTCCCAGCTGATACGAATATAGCCTCAAACTGTTTCTTATCAAAAACTGATAAACCTATTTTTTTTAAGGCTGACTTAGGATCCCCCAAAAGTAAATCAGTTCCAGCTTCCACTACATCATGCTCATCCATTCTTTACCTCTCCTTCACAATAACTCTTCAGATTGCAGTAAAAACAATTTATACTTTACCACTTTTTCCTATGCTAACTCGGACTCATGCCCTCCACCGTCTTAAAAATTCGACTGAAATATAAGTATAATAAACACTAGCATTTTCTGATACTTATTATGAGTAAATAATTAACTTGTTGCAATCCGTCCTTTCGGCAAACATATTTTCGACAAATTATATTATTCAGTATAGCGAATTTTAGGTTAATATTCAATTGATAACTATTATAAATTGCAAAGTTGCGGCAATGAAATGAGCTGATGCCTGACAAAAATGAGAACCGATTTTGGACAAGATAAGGAATCATAAACACCAATATGTTCCGCCCAGATAACAGCTCGATAATTTTATCTTGCATCAACTTAAGACATTTTCCTTAAGTTGATGCTTTTTGACCACATTGGTGCCTGCCCCCACCACTCATTAAATCACACATCTTCAGATGGACTTTGTATGAAAAAAGCAGCTCCCCTATTTTTCATAGACTAACTGCTCAAACCTCTGGTTCCATATTAAATTTTAATTTTCTGAAATGTCTTCTGTCCGGCTTAACTGCTTGCGAACATCACGTCCACGATACATAATTCGAACTATATACACTATTTCATTTTCATCATTTGTCTTATAAAATACCAAATAATTGTCCACCGGAAAGAACCGAAGTCCTCTGCTGTGCCATAGTTCTTCCTCATAAAGCCGGTTTCTATTCGGCATGGTGTCCAGCTTTCGAATAGCAGCCATAATTCGGTCTGTCTGTCCGGCAGCGTTCTCTGGAGCTAACAGTTCCTCTGAAATATATCTGAAAATATTTCTCAGATCTCTTTTGGCTCCTGCTGTATACATCACTTTATATTTCATATACCAAATTCCCGTTTCATTTCTGCTTCAACTTCATCTGCTGAATATACTCTGCCTGCTTTAATATCTTCCATACCTTTTTCTATTTCTGCATCGAACTGTTCCTTTGTAAGAGAACCATACGCAACAGGTTCCTCATAAACCGGAAGTTTCATTTCAAAAGGAATTCCTCTCTGGAGTACAATCTGTCTCAGAAACATTCCTACCGCATTGGACATTGGAATGCCAAGTCGATCAAGCACCTGCTCTGCCTGCTCTTTTACTTCAGGCTCAACACGTGCAAATACATTTGCTGTTCTTGCCATAGATATCGCCTCCTCTTTTTTCTTCATTATATTTCGTTTGATTGCTAATTGCAAGCAGTTTGCACTCTTTTTTAATATCGTCTTTCATCCTAATTCAATGTATTTAGGCAGATAGGTTATATATAAAACTCTGTATTTTTGTAAGAAATATAATGGTGCCTAACCCCACTGTTAATTGTAGCAGCTCAATTAAATAGAAGCCCCAGTAGTTCCAGCTACTGGGGCTTCTATTTGGGTGTGCCATGACACTCTTTAGCATTTCAATCTAGAACATCTTATATTTATGTTCTAAAAATTTTTTAATATATCTCTACTTAAATATCCTAATTTCGGTTTTGTAATTGATTTATTATGGTTTTTCTTTCATCCCCTTGAATTCCCAAAGCATTTAGTGCCTGATCCACTGTAAGTTCCATATTCTCCATAAGATTTTTCACAGAAATCATCTTTTCCTTTACCGCATATTCCTTTGCATATTCCTTTGCATATTCTTTTGCATATTCCTTTGCATATTTTTCAACTGCTTCACACATTTGCTCACGCCCCTTTTCAGTATCCTTAAAATGCTTTACACCTTTTGCTAATGCAGCATAATGAATCTTATCTGAATCTGTCTGACGAAAATCATTCATTAGCTGTCCAATTTCATCATTACCTTTATAGTTACCATTTACATATATAATATGGGAACCATCATCAAATAATTCTTCTGTTTCCCTTATATATCGGTCTATGTGATATACTGGTAAACCCTTTCTAAATTTATCATGTTTATATATAAATATGATATACGAATCCTTAAGTTGCCTGAACTCCTGTCCTTCGTCTAACATTTTAGAATCTACCATACTGCTATGATATCTTGCTCGTCTGATATGTGCCCCTGCCGAATTTCCTTGTACTTCAATATCAATTTCATCACCGTTCACATCGATCGCATGAACATCCAATGTTATATTTCTTCCACCTACTTCATGACTTTTTATCTCATCTTGTCCAATAACACTAATTACATTAATGTTCCTTCCCAATATGATTCTAAGCATAAGCTCTGTTGCTTCGATATTATTGTCGAAAACTCTACTCATTAAATCATCATCAAATAGAGTAAGTTTATCCACCAGTTCATTAACATTTTCCTTAGCCATTATATCCTCTCTTTCAAATTCATATTACCACGTATCGGTATTTCAATCAAATAAAATAATCATAAAGAATGAATTATTCTTTTTGCATCTGGACAACCATACCCAGTACTCTTCATTTGAATATATAATCTTCATCCCCTCTTGTACGAATTTTTTCGTTTTTACGTATCACATGGTATAAAATTACAATTTTTCTAGTTGTTCATCTTCAAAGCATCCATATAGCCCAAAAGTCTCTTTTGCTGCTTATAATCCAACTGCTGGTATGTCTCAACTACCATTCCAAGTTCAGTATCTTTTGCAAAAACATATGTCTGATTATCCCTACTTCTGGTTCCAATATGCTCTGCTCCTGACAATAACTCATATGGCGAAATATCCATTCGTCCTAATTCAATGTATTTACTTTTTCATTCGAACAAAACCTCGAACACCTAGCTTAATGGCATTGCCACCACCATATTAGGCGGGGGAGTGCACGGAAAAAAGCGTAGGCATAGCGAGCTACGCTTAGGATTTTTACCATATCCACTGATTACGTTCCTCATTTGCCTCATCAGATGATTTACAAATCTCGCGCCATTTTTCCACACCCTTACCGCAATTTACTGTCTTCCAATCATTCCTGCCCTCCTTTAAAGTAACAACATTTCTCTGTAGAACTTCGTTATCCTATAAAACCACTTTCGCATATGCTGTTTTATCAGCCCTATTTTTATTATGATAAATTGCACCTGTCAACGGTTATTCTCTAATAAGAACTCAGCTAAATAAGAACCATCCTGTCCTGTAATTCCTGTTATAAGTACTTTTTTCATTTGAAATCTCCTTAAAATAGATAAAAATACGTCTGTTTAAAATACGATAATATTTTAAACAGACGTATCTAAAAATGTAATCGACAATATTTGTATAAATTAGCACAATATTGGTTTTTATCACTACCACTTTAAAATCATCAAAGCATCTCCTCCAGACAATCAACAATTGCTTTGCAATAAGGCTCATATTCACCATTATTCTTATTTGAATAATATTCTATAAAACTACGAATCTCATCATCCGTATAGTCCTCATCATCAAACACCTCTGATGCCTGAATAGCCTGCTTACGATCCCTTTCGAGATGAAAACTGTCAAGTCCCAGATTATGTATCATATCCTGAGCAACATTAGAAGATGGACGATTCCTAACAGCACTAATTTTGCCGTTTGCTGAATATTTAAAAGCCCTTTCTACTTCAGCATCCGCTGGTGAGAGCATATCATCTCTAAACCAGTTATTCTTCCTGTGCCCACAATGTTCATCATCTAAGATAATTGTCGCCTCTCCATTGCATGATGCAAACATGTTTTCATATGTTAAATCCATATCTCTAAAGGACTCCTGTGGAAAGAAATGCTCAATATGAGCTGAATTGTTGTAAATTCTTCTCATACAATAGCAGCATATTTTGCCCTGCTCCTTGATAAGAGCCTCGCGCAGCATTCTTCTTCTTTCAATTCCTTCGCTATCATTGCCTGCAAAATCAACTTTATAATGAGGTTGCCGATTATTAACTTCTACAAAATCAGATTTCCATTGTTCAAACCATTGCGGCGCACTGCTTTTATTAATTTGCTTCACGTCTTTTACCCCTTGATATCAGTATCCTTGCCTTAGAAATACCATCAGCATAACCATTTGTTTTCTTATCCAATATATCCACTATTTTCTCTGCTTCATCATACTTCTTATCTTCAATACACTTATACATCTCATCAATCATTCTCTTGATGTCCTGATTAACTGAAGACGTATTCATTACTTCCTCTAAAATAACATTTGCATCCCATCCCACAAAGGATTCATAGGTCTTAAATAGAATCTCATTATCTTCATTATACAGATACAATAAATTGACAGAATCATCCATCTCACCCAAAATCTGCGGAGAATGTGTAGTAATAATAAACTGGATATTGGGGAATGTGTCTCTTAAAACATTCAATACCTTTCGTTGCCACGATGTATGCATATGCAAATCCAATTCATCAATGAGCACAACACCTGAGCCTTCCAAAGGATTCACATCTTTACCCGGATTTGCCAATGCCATTCTTCTTGCCAAATCTCCAAATAGAGCTATCGTGCATTTTTCTCCATCCGATAACTGATCTATCTTTAAAGACTTGCCGTTTTTATTGACCTTCATTGCCAAAGGTCTTCTCTCTATCCGAATATCCTCAAATCCATCAAGCATAGCTAACATTGCTTTTTTAACAGCTGCAAGACTTTTATCTTCATAATCCGAATCATTTCTAACCTTTATCTGATTCTCTATATCCTCCTGATTTCTGAACCATTTAAATAAATTTCTAAAATCTATCGTACTTTCTATAGCTTTGTCGAATGCATCCAATTTTACAAACTGCTCTTTAGGTGCCCTGACCGGCACATCAAGCACAATTCTATTTACTCCATAATTAACAAAAATGGGCATACTCTTATTATCCGATTCCTCTATCCAATTGCCATTGCCATCATCATAACCCATTTGTATATATAACGATTGAAACTTATCTGTAAGTTTTTTAAGAGCACTTGTATTTCTTTTTTCACCTTTAGCCCTGTCAATTGTACGCTCATAATATATGCTTTCGCCATCCCCAAAATCGAAATCTGCCTTTATGCCGGCTGCAGACTTTCCATAGCTAATAAAATCTTCATTGAATCTGGCTGTCTTACTTCTTACCGTTCCCATCAGCTTTGCAATGATATCAGCATATAATAAATCTATAGCCTGAAGGATTGTTGACTTGCCAACGCCATTCACACCAAAAATAACCGTTGTCTTATTATCAAGCTTTATTTCCAGATTGTCTATTCCCTTAAAATTTTGTAATGTTATCGAATCAAGCTTCATATCCATACCTCACAATAACTCTTCAGATTGCAGTAAAAACCGCTATACCATGCTTATAGTATAGCGGATTTGTATTTAAAAAACAATTTATATTTTACCACTTTTTCCGATATAATTTTATCAATTTATTTTTAAAAACGTCAAACAAAGGAGAACATCATGGAAAACTCCAAAAATGAATTTCTAAATTCCATATGCTTATTGGGCATGCGGACGAAAAGTTGGACTGTGTAATGCTTGATATGTTATGAGGTACAC